>Ga0307515_10008228_pt1 | contig 20394 bp, 9 predicted proteins | sample 17_EM_MG_FD_194513 | JGI IMG/M metagenome (GOLD analysis project Ga0307515, IMG submission 194513) | Populus trichocarpa ectomycorrhiza microbial communities from riparian zone in the Pacific Northwest, United States - 17_EM | ecosystem: Host-associated > Plants > Roots > Unclassified | place...
CAATGATGTGGTCACCATATGCAAAGGAAAAGAAACCAAAAAAATGGAGGAATTATTAACAGCCATCCGAGCTCGTTACTGTTAAGTTCTATGCAAGTATTGAGGGAGTTGTCATGGGACAGAAGTGATCACATCAGTTCTTGATATTGAAAAATGCGAGTATATGTTGATGTTAGATTTCTTTAAAACAGTGTGAAAAGGATATGAAAGATTTTCCATGAGACATATAGAATCTGTCATTTTTTATTTCAACATCCAATGTCAAATCAAGATCAGAAATTTTGGCTTTCACTGTCTTTTTGCAATGTGAAAGGAAAATGTGGGGACAATCCCTCCATTTAATTATGAAGTTAACCCTGCTGCGGGTCACATTCTGTGCCTATCTTTAGGCAATGCTTCCAGAATTAACACATCATAAATTACTTAACCCCACACGCTACAGTTATGGGGATGGATAGCCCTATATAGCACATACAGACGTAAATTCCTCGATGTTGAAAGCCTGCTGATCGTTGCAGGAGTTACAGATTATGTGAGATGGCGTATCCTGCCTGTGACAAAAAGAAGGAAGAAGAAGCTGCAATTCTGCACAGTAGGGTAGTATGCAAAATGAGTCATTTACCTTGTCAGCAATAAATAAACTTCTAGCCAGATCATATATAGTCAGATAGGGCTTGCAAGCAAAGGATGCTTCTAATTGTATCTTAATCATTACTGCTGTTAATTGCAATCACCAAGTTCTTCGTTGTTAAAGTAACATCTCCTGTGCCTTGATCAGACAGGATTAACATCTCTAGCAATTGTGGGAGGAAACTTATGCACCACTTCCATGATAATGGAATTCCTACTGAGACGAAGATTAGGAGGAAAAAACAAGAGTCTAAAGAATTGCTCAGAAAACTTCAATCATTTGATTTATGGAGTCCACCCATTCCTGGATAAATTAGCATTACTAGTCTACATTACAAGGGATGTTTTTACAGATTACTTAAAGTAAAATCCACCTTGGGACAAAAAACAAATCCGATCAGCACCACACATGCATGAACCTGCTAAATAGGAACACAGTATGACAAAAGATCCCCTGCCGATTAATTGAATAATTTTAGATTTCGGATATGCCCTTTTAAGTTTGTACATAAATTATAATCAAATGGTCAATGGTCAAGACTCGCAGTCTAGAAAGAAACCATCATGTGTTTTCTGGGCTTGGATCAAATAAAGCTTGCATTAGATTCCAAACAACTAAAAGCTAACCATGTGATGACATAAGAATCTGGTCAAAGAGCAAAGATTAAGCTGATTTTGATGACTTTTAACCAATGTTAGATTGAGCAGGAGAACTGAACACACGGCACTGAAATCTGGTGAAGCAAAGGTTCCTTCTATGTTAAATCTTGGATTTGGATAACCTATTGCCAAAACCTAGCAACACGACTGACCTAGATTTGTAGATGGTTAAATTAACCAGTCAGAATTTTCATCTGTGTTCAAAGCCTCCAGCCATTGCATTTCCTGCCGATATATTTTCTGACTAAGGTGGCAAGTAATCGTTTGTTGTTAAATTTTTAGCAAAAAAAAAGGCTTTCTTTTACCAGCATAGTCAGGAGGAACTGTACCGCTGAGTGCTTGGACGGATTAATATTCCAACTTACCATCGAGTCGGTAGGGGGTAAGGTCAAAAATTTGCGTTCGTGACGGTATGGATTCCAACAAAACAAGGGGTGGTGGTGTGTTTACACCACGCTTGTTCCTGTGGAACTAGGAGATGGTGGACCAAGAAGGGACGGAAAACAAGAGAAGCCCAAGGATTAGGTTGTCATTTTCTTCTTTCCAGATGGAAAGATTTGCAAAGGGGAAGATATTGTTCGTGTTTGTTTTTACCTTTCTCTTGTTTCTTCCCTCATTTCTCCTTCCAACCAAGCGAGACAGATTTGGATTCCATATTTTCCTCTCCTTGCTTATCCAACACTAAGATAAAAGGGAATTCAAACCTGATTCCGACTCCTCTTTGTTTTCTCTCCCGTTCTATCCTCGGTTTCATCGCCCTAACCAAACATAGCTTAAGTGTAAACGCACATGAAAGCAGGACAGAGACAGCAGGCTGCATATGAGCTATCCAGTTCCCTTGGGCCTTGAGAACTCAATATTCGAGTTGATAAGCGTGGAGGTTCTAAAAGCTCTGAAAGAATCATCAAGCCATAGAATATAAGACTGATATTAATACATAAACCACTGGCTTCATTGTTCCTAGAATCCCAGACTATGTAATAAGAACGCAAGTGTTAAAACAACTTGTGAGATTAGATGCTGGTATGCTACTCGGGATGAGAGTTGAGTTAGAATTGTAAAAGAATCAAAGACGCTAAATTCAAAATTCCTATATCGGAAGGTAAAGGTGGAAAATGACCGAGTTGTTCAAGATGCAAATGTGAAATTTCTGCCCTGATAGCAAAAACTATTAGACATTTCAGGAACAATTAGCTTGGAGTTTGACATTGTTCCAGGAGAATTGATTTATTCATTGAATTCCGTGGTTACATGCACTTAGCACGCGACAAAAATGACTATAATTTAAGTGAAGAAAATTATATGAAGAGAAAACTGTACCTGTGGAGCAATACTAGCACCACTCTGTAGGAAGCTTCCTCGACTAACACATACATTAAAGATTCATGGAAAACCTTCACGTGAAGGTAGAGGTCTAAAATTTGCTGATTTACATGGTGTATACTTGTTATTAATGCCTTTGGGACACGGGGGCATTCTCTGTCAACAATGACCCTAAATGATGCATAAGAGGATATACAGGGCTAAATTCCTTGTCTCCTCTTGATCTAACCTTTGCAGCATAATCATCTAAAGTTGCTTTGATACCTTTCCAAATCTGATCCTCCCCTTGAGAATCCAGCCACAGTGAATACTGCAGAGGTGTAAGCCTGTTCCTTTGCAGTGGTGATTCCAATTCATCAGGGCCTCGGGTGTAAAGGTGGTGGAGTATGACACTTGGTGGCAGATCTTGAAGTAGAGGAGATGCTCCCAACTGAGATGTCTCCAGGAAAATAAGCGGCCGGAACGCTCGGAGTGCCCGGTACGGTGGTCCAAGTTGTTGTACAGGAAACAAATATTGGCCTACAGTTAATTCCAGCTCAGCCATGTCTCTAGCCATCCTCAGTTTCCCTGATTCTGAAAGAGGTCGTACAAGAGAGGCATGTCTGATAAAGAATATCAAAACCCGTGATGCCATACTTCTCACAAGCTGGGTGCATATAGTTTCTGTCCCAGCTGTTGTAGCACTTGCTGAAGAAGGTAAGAGCCTAGACAAGAACTCAGTACGAAAGTGAAGAATGCACTTCTGCAACTCCTCCATGTAAGGTGAAGCATTGTTGTCCATTGCAGCATCCATACCATGAGCACCAAAGTTCTGGTCGTGAATTTGCAGGATGCATGACTCAAGTCGGTCAATCATTGCTTTGAAAAGGGGAGTCACTGAGTCACGAGCTACCCCATATATTGCACCCAGTGCAGGAGACAACACATCCACTGCGATAGTGGGCAGCCCAGCAATCATTGATGATATACGTGTATGAATTTCTTGTAAATGCTGGCACAAAGCAAAGTTCCTGACTTGTGCTGCAGTTGCAGGACCTGTAATTTGGCGTGCCTCATGACCTGCAGATATCTGAAATTCCAAAGCAATTTTTTTCATATATGAAAGGACTTCTCCACCACAAAAATCATGAGAAAACTACCCCTTAAAGAATCCAATTACATTCACTTTGAAAATTCTTCATTGCTTTATATTATTTTAAATGGCACAGCCACATAAGTAATACACAGCACAGTACAGCAAGATGATCAAATGAAAACAAGAGCGAAAAAAGTTTACAGCATAAAACCTATTCTATCCTTAAGTTCCAACATTTGGGAATTTATAAGAAATCAAACAGAAAACACCATGAGATATGAAGACACCACTAGCATTAAATCACCAGATTTAGATAGCACACTCAATAAAACTATGATGACAGTTGCTTTAACTGAACCGAGATTTTTAAGCATGCAAAGCTAGTTAATATGATGGTACCAGAAATTAGCCATGTGTCACCCTTTGAATAAAACAAGAATTGCAATTACAAATAACAATATAATACAACCGATAACAGGAAAATAATTTTACGAGGAAGTCTTTATCACACAACCAAACTACACAAACAAGACATGAAAAATTTGCCAACCATTAGATTGTGGGGAGCATGATGGGAACCCACTGCGGACACCATGATATGATGGTTTGCATTTCTTCTACTTGTGCTCAGTGTAGTTTGGTTTATGTTGTTTAGAATTGCGCTAACTTTACATTGACATATCATCCAAAAAACTTTATTTGCAAAAAAAAAAAAAAAAAACACATCAAGCCCAGGATTAAGGTGACACTCAAGTAGGATATGCAAGTGGATTATTTTTATGTGTCATATAGATAACAACTCCACAAATATAACATATGATATGCCAGAAAATAAGAACACATAATGGAGAAACCTGAACTAACAAAAAAAATACTATTTGTTTTACCAAATTACCTGGTATTCAACTCGTTCTGAAAGCAGGAGCAAAACCTTGCCTATTTCATGAAATACAAGAAGAGTCAAACGCCCATCCAATTGGACTGCTTCAACCTCTTCCTCGATACGGGAGATAATTCTTGAGATTTGTTCTTTGGAAGGAACACTCCCACGGCTGGACACCGGGAAAACAGTGTTCACAAGATCTGAAAGGCGACTTAAGCACATAGCCAAGAAAGCTGTCTGGAATATTTCAATGGCAGCAACCATCTGTTCCTTTCCGTCCAAAGTAATAGCTGGTAAAACCCCTTTGACATCTGTATCATGTGAGATTCTTTCAAGTAGATTCTCTGTCAAGGAGAAGAGTTTAGGATAGCCCATAGCAAATATCTCCTTAACAAAACTTGATGCAGTGAAAGCAGATTTCATTTGGCTAGCAAAAGCCTTCACAAGTGCCTCCCAAACCCGGTCTGTTAGCATGGGATCACCATCCTACAAGAATATCAGCTTATTGTAAGCATGAAAGAGATGGACAGAAATGTGGCAGAAAATCAAGCAGCAATCAAGGTAAAGGCCCAAAGAAATCTCCCTCTCTCCACAAAAATGCGCAAGCATCAGAGTTTTTCTTTGTTGGTTTTGTTTATGACCCATAAAATCAATCAAAAAACAGGAAACCATCAATACGACCTGAACTACTTAGGAAGCTTTTATATGGCATAATCTAGAGAACAAGGTACATAAAATTACTATATCTGATTATTGGAAATGAAAAACACCAAGAAATAAACGAGTTTAGACTATAATCGCTAATCACTGGATTGCTGGATCAAGTGGGACAGTGCATCGCTTCACATGAGTCCATTATAGGCCTGCTGCCTACTCTTAATGATATTTCTATCTAGACATCAGGGTGGTCGAATTTGCTATTTAAGGAAACATAAATTCAACTATATTCAACAACAGGGGATCAAAAACTTCGTTTTGTGGTACAGAGATATGCAGAGGTTATTACATTACAAACTAGTGCTATCAACTTCTAGTACAGGATCAACCCAAAACAGAAGAATAACACTACAAACCAATTAAAACTCTGCTTAGCAGTTCACACGGCAAAAGGCACCACGATCCATAACCAATATAGAAGCATTCATATAAAACCAGCAAACAAACAGAAACATTCTGACCAAAATCATAAATCCCTTTCACCTTAATAACCTCATCAAGCAACAAAACATGCGTAAATGGATCCCTCTTCTTGGACAACACTCTCTGCAAATGCCAAACAGCAACAACAATAGAATGCAACCGATCCATACAATTCCCCATTCTCTGCCAAAGTGCCTCCCTTGCTTTTGCCCCTCCTCCAATCTGTGGAGTCCCACTCCCTCTTATCCCTCCTGGCCCATACCCACCACCACTCGCAGAAATCGCCTTCATATCCAATGCCAAGCCCACACTCTTCACTCCCATTCCCTTATACTTATTCACCAATTGCTCCACAGTCACCTTCAGCTCTCCTAAATTATAGAAAACTTGCAACCCAGTTCCTACTTCTGCCTGATTCAATCCTTCCATTCCTCTCTCTAACACTTTCATGGCTTGGCTGCGCAGTTTTTCCCCAATTTCTTTAACCCAATTCAGCTCCTCGTCAACCATATCAATTCCTCTCAAATCATACTCATTACACATTGTCAAGATCTCGTAATGTAATTGCGCTGCCTTGGCAAGATCCAATTTTTCAGGCTCTGATTCTGATGCAGAAATTAAATCTCGAAGCTTTTTCGACAACCTCAGAGCGCGAATAGTGTGTTGTAATGCTTGGTTGGTACGATGCAAATTGGAGAGCTGGATAGTTTTTGATTTAATAGCGTTATGGGGATCAGAAAGCTCGGATCTGACGCGGCGAATAGAGGACTGCATAGAAGAGATGGCCGATCGGAGGGTGGAGAGGGAGAGTTCAGCGTCTTTAATGGACGAGAGTTGGTGGAAGAGGTGGGGATGGCGGGAAAGGACTTCGGAACGGAGTTGGGATTCGAGGAGGCGAATTGCATGGTGGAGGTGTTCGGCGGTGGAGGCAGGGGAGCCAGAGGAGAGGGCGGCGGAGGAGAAGGAAGTGGAAGAGAAGGAGGGAGAGAGGAATGGGGAGAGGAATGGGTCTTTGGAGAAAGAGTCTAGAGGTGAAGCAGAAGAGGTTGCGGTGGTTGAAGATGGTGGAGGAGAAGAAGCAGAAGGGGTTTTGAAAGTGGAGAGGCGTTGGAGAGGAGAAGAGGAGGAGGGAGAGGGAGAGGCGTTTGTGCTTATCGAGGGGAGTTGAGATCTTTGGGCTGCTGCTGCTGCTGTTGCCATTTTTCTTATAAAAAAAAAAAAAAATTGTTTTAAGGTTTAGAATCGATTTAGGGGATGGAGAGCATTTCTCCTGGGTTTATAACTTTATATACATTATGATGTTGCTGCCGTCGGAGACTTGACTCTTGAGCTAGCTTCATCCGAAAAAACTAAAAAATAGAGAAGAGTACAATCTGGTCCCTCGAGTATTACCCGTTTCTTAATCGAGTCCTATGTAATTCTTAAGTTTGGTCGCATGATTGTCGTCCTTCTACTAAAAATACAGAAAGTGGTAAGGGTAACTCTGCAAAATGTACATGAAAATGTGCTTAAAAATATATTTTTAATAAAACATATGAAAAAAATTCAAAAATAATTAATTTAAAGTTAAAAAAATTCAATAATTTTTAATCTTATATGTTATTTTGAATGATTTTTCTTTTTTGAACAGTAAAGGATATTTTTATACTAACCTGTGAATAAATTATCTTAAGTGTATGAAAAAAAGAGGTTTTATCTTAGGTTATTGTGTTAATGACTTAAAAGCCCATTTGCTTTTGCAACGTATAAATTTATATGTAGGATCTATTAGACTTTATGGCCAAACTATAAGTTTTGTATAAGAAACGAATGCATGCTTTTACTGCATTTAAGAGAGAATTGTTTTTATTGTCTTGTTGAAAGTTACAAAAATAACCTTTGAAGACATCTTTTTAAATCAACTTTTTTCAATATATGCCCTTTAGATTATTTTCTTAACATCATGCAAATAATTCTTTTATTCAATACAAGGTTTTCAATTTTATTCCATATATCTAGTATTGTTTTTAAAAATTAAAATAAAATATAATTGATTAAAGGGGAGTATCCTCGCTTTATCAAGAATAAACCATCAATTTAAAAAAATATTTAAAAGTGGAGTAATAATTATTTTTAAATTTTTTTATAAATATATTAAAATAATATTTTTAATATCAGTATATTAAAATGATTTAAAGATATTAAAAATATTAATTTAAAATATAAAAAATTAATTTTTTTAAAAATATTTTTAAAATGTACAACCAAACATAAAAGAGAATTGCATGAATCATTCCACGGTGAATGGAGTTTTTTTAAGCAGTTGCATATAATAGATAAAGGCTCATGTTCGAGAATAATTTTTTTTAAAAAAAAATATTTTAAAAAAATTAAATTTTATATTTTAAATTAATATTTTTTTATATTTTTAAATTATTTTAATATACTGATTTTAAAAATAATTTTTAAAAAATAAATAAATATTATTTTAATATATTTTTAAATAAAAAATATTTTGAAAAATAATTATAATTGCATATTAGTTTTACAGTTGTGTACTTGGAAAAAGATAAATAGTTGGTTTTCAATGATGGCAAACCGCATTTGGCCTCGTGCTTTTCTCTGACACTCCATTGGTTACTGGCTTAGTTAGGGAATTGTGCGGTTAATTTTTCTTATACGGGTAATGATTTTTTTTCGAAGCTGCACAAATAGTAAAAGAAGTTACTGAATATTTGTATGGCGGCCTTTCTTTTATTTCTCTGGTTTTTATTTATTTATTATATGGTATTTTTTAAAAAAATTATATTTAAAAATTTAATAGAGATTGTGATATAAAGTATTTTTTATTTAAAAATATATTTAAATAATATTTTTTATTTTTTAAAAATTATTTTTAATATCTACACATAAAAAAAAAAACTTTTTAAAAAACTTTTTAAAATTTTAGGCAACACAGTTTTACTAAACAGGTTATAAATAACCAGCATGTTTTTAATAAAACTTCGAGTATTTTTTTTTTTTAAAAAAATAGTTGGCAACAGTTACAGAATTCCATATACTTGGTCAATATATTGTTTATGATGATCCGAGGGCTGTTTGCTGGTGCAGGCAACTAATGCTTCATGTTCTCCACAAATTTTATGGAATAAAATAGCAGGTAATCCAAATATGTTAAATTAATATTTTGAATTTTATATATGTATATATAGGATTTTAGAATGAAATAATAAAATGATTTGAAATCAAAACTTATTGTTTTTATAAAAAGAAAAAACAAAATGTTAAATAAAATAAAATTAACAGTCTTAATTTAATTATATATGTAATCAAATACCTTTTTTAATTCAATTTTGTTTCATACGCAATTTAGAATAAAAATCATTGCAATTTCAAAATTCATCACAAAACCGAACATACACTAATTGGATGATGAGATCTTCATGTGTAAATAAAAACTTTCATTTTCTATTATGAGAGGAAAAACAAAAGCAGCAACAAAAAAAATAAAGTTTTTATCCTTTGATGGAATTATAATAAATATATTGAAAGAGAACGGGTTTAAATAGTGTTTTTACTGTAATACCAAACTCATGCAACAATAAAATGATTATTTTGCCTCAGAATCAAATAACATTCGGCTTAGTTGATGGAGGTAATAAGATCCTCTAAATTTTTTTATAAGGGCTTCTTAAGTTTGTTTTTTTATTTTTTATTGTTTTGTTGAGGGCATTATAGTTTTTTAACTCAAATTAAATAATACTAAATTTTAAAAAGATGCTGGCGCGTGCAAGATGTTTGTGCAATTTGATCAGCACATGCGGCAACATCGATGGTAGAACCTACTCTTTCACTGTTTTGTTGGATACAATGTCACGTCCCTCTCCATCAGTTATGGCACGTGACGGTGGTGAACGAGCAGCTTATCACTAGTGGGTCTTTTTCCCCTTCTTTTTTCTTTTATTTTTCATAAATTGCATATTGATCTTCTTTGTTTTTTATATTTCGAGGTCGTTTGTTTACGCGGTGCAGACTGCGTTTTAATTTAAAAAACAGTTTTCAGCCGTTTGGTAATGAAAAAAAAGTGATTTACTGTTCATGGGTCCCACATGATTTTTGCGTCCGAAACGCAGATAAAGAAAAGCAACGAATTCCTGCTTTTCTTGCACTATGCATGCTAATTGCACTGTTCACTGAACAGTACAATTAGCATGCACATTGTAGCATGCTACACTGTTTCGGTCGGACCGGGTTCGTTCCAAAGCTCAACATGCATTGAATCGGGTCCGACCCAGTAAAATAAAAATTATGTTTAATTTTTTAACTGTATTTTATTTGAAAAACTAGTGTTTGACATTATTTAATGACACTACGTAAATTAGACAGAGATCGCTTGATGACGTAGCATTTGCAAAATTTCATCGCAATTTCAATTTTGTTTCTAATTATATTTTACCTGATGTTGTCGCGCGCTTAAGAAACCAAAAAAAACTGTAGTCCTTGTCAGATATATTTCATACGTGATGAAATTGTAGATAGTTTAATGGAACAATGAAAAATATTTTATATAAAGTATTATTTATTGCATGATATAATAATAATAGTTAAATCTACAATATTTAAATTAAAAACCATCAATAGTAATATATATATTTTTTAAAATTATTTTATAACCTCAATTTCAAAAGCATTATCAACCAAACACATTAAACTACTTTTTGTTCAACCTTAATTTCAACCACAGTTTTAACCAAACATAAATAAATATCAAATCAACCTCAACCAAAAGCACTCTTTATAAAACAATTTTTTTCAAACCGCAACCACAACAGCTACAACAATACCTAACACACTCTTCTACCTCGACCTTTTTTTTTATTTCTAGTTTTTGTCCTTGGATTTTTTTGTAAAAGTTTTATGTATTTTCAATTTAGTCCTTTAATTTCAATCTATATATATTATATTTTAAAATTTTATCCTTATTCTTTTGATTTCTTTTTTTTTCCTTGGCTCTTTTATAAAAGTTTTACTAATTTTCAATTTCACCATTTAATCCAAGTCTATAGTGTGTTATTATTTTCAATTTGGTTCTTATTCTTTTAATTTCTCTTCTTTTTATTGGAATTATTTTTCTTTTCAATTTAACGCTCTAATCGAAAATTTGGTTATAATGATTCAGTTGATTTTGCATTGAATGTAGTAAAGAATCTTGATAATCATGAATCTTGTTTTTATAAAAAGATAATTTATTGCAAAGAGTCTTCCCAGTTGATATTTTCTATAAATAAAAAGACTGCGTCACTTTATAAGAGTCATTTTATAAGAACTAAGCATGAGAGTTTCTTAAACCACCATAAAGTCATAAGATTATTGGTAAGAAATGGGTTTACAAGAGAAAAGATAGAATCACGGGGGTTGAGGATGCAAAGTGTAAAGCACACCTGGTGGTTGAGGGCTTTACACACAAAAAAACATGTTGAGTTCAATTAAGTGTTCTCTCTAATTGTGAAGTATAGTAACACCCATGTAATGTTTATTATGGTTAATTTATTTGTCTTAAAGCTTGAGCAGTTGAATGTCAAAATAATTTTTCTATATAATGAGTTGAATAAGAGGATCTATATGCATCAACTAGAAAGTTTCATTATTTAAGGTAAGGAATACCATATGTATTATTGAAGAAGTCATTGTATGGTTTGAAACTATCATCGATGCAGTGGTATAAAATGTTCTATATTTTTATCCTTGGACATGGTTACTTTATGAGTGACTATGATAATTGTGTGTATTTAAGGAAGCTCTCAAATGACTCATTTTGGGTATAGAATACATAGAGATCAAAGTATTGGTAAGTTATACTTGTTACATAGAGAGTTTGGAGAAAGTACGTGAGCGTTTTGGTATATAAGAATGCAAGCTAGTAAGTGCTCCACTTACTTTCCATTTTAGGTTATCTCCAGCTTTGTTATTAAAAATCAAGGAGGAGAAGGAACATATGTCAAGTGTTTCATATATTAGTGTAGTTGGAAACATTATTAGTGTGATAAAATTTATTTATGAATTTTTTTATTTTTTACATTTTAGTAGCTAAAAAGAGTTTCGGATTACTTTAAAATTTTAAATGAAAAAATAATTTGATGTTACACCTTATATTTTCTTTTTATTTTTTTACCGTTAGTTTCTCATAAGATATCACCCTTAAAGTAGTTCTAAATTATTAAACCACATAAATCATCTGTATTTTTTATTATCTTTTATATATTGAGAATGGAAACACTGAAATTCAATTCCACAAAAAAATGTGAAAGATAAAATTTTCGGATTGTAAAGACACGAAACATTGAATTTACGGGGCCTGAAAACCTTATGGACTAAAATACAGTTTTCATCCCTTTTGATCTGATACATTTTTCATCCTCAGTTCATCTGCGCATATGCCCTCGTAACATTCCGAGGAGCTACACAGTAACATTGGAAGTCGAAGGACATCTCAGATGAAATAAATTATGGCTAACACGAGACAACACACACCCTGCGATTCTATTAGAAGCAGAGATTTTGACGACTTCACCATGAAAATCAATAAGAAGTGACAGCTGTTCACATTTATTTTCTCTACAAAACCAAATAATCAAATTAGATATTATATCAGTTTTCCTCTAAATTCCAATACAAACCCTCAAATCTGGAAACCCCAGACTCAAAAAGGTGAATACAGAACCAGAACAAAGAAAGAATAGATGAGTAGAAAAACCAGGCAGCCGGTAATCAAGTATTCATATGTGGCAGCCACAGCAGAGATAGAAGAAGCAGAGAGTGGAAACAAGAACAACAGCTTCAGCTACATAGAGAACCTTGAAGACCAAGTTGTCTATTATGTTCAACTGAAAATCAAGACCACGTTTCCATTTGATGCCAGAGATTTTCCATGGCCACAGCTGATCCTTCTTCATCATAACCTTCTTCAACGACCATGTCTTCTTCGCCATTACAAGAACAGAAAATACAATACTCTTGCCCCTCTCCCTCTCTCTCTCTCTCTCTCGGTTTTGATGCGCCCCATGTTTGTCTCTTTCCTGTTGTGTTTATATAATGTGGTTGCTTTGGTCTGTTGTGTTCGAGAGGGAAAAAAAAAAAGAAAAGAAAAACACAATGAAAAAGGCAGGATTCTGCTGGCCGAGGACACAACGAGGAGGGTAGTTTGGGGAATAAACTGATTTGGGTGAAGAATCTTCTAGTGGGAAAGGGTGTTTTTGGTATTTCCAGCTAGAAAAAGACAGTAAGTATCATATACTTCATACGCGGTTTTGTCTAACAAGGAATCGAAAAGATTTAATGTATCTGGAAAAATAATAGAATTCAGTCATTCACACCTCCTTCTAGTTAGGATCTCAACTTTAATAACTCCTCTTTTTTTTTTTTTTTTTAAAAGAAGATAAATCGTAATATTCATTTCTCTTTTTCCGAAAGTTGTTGGCTATTGGGATTTTAATTCAACATGCCTGTCATAAAGAGGAAGAGACAGACATTGACATCCATGAAAACGCTGGACTCCAATTGGTCTCTAACGGTATAGCTACCTAGTTGAATCATGCCCGTTAGTGTTTGGACGTTTTCAAGCTGTGGATTGGTTTCCATCATTTGGTCAAAGCCCTTCAACGGCTAGTGCTCAAAAGAAAAAGAAGAAAAATATAGATGCTGTTTAAAAAAAGAATAAAGAGTCGGTGCCGAGGTGGTTTGGGCTTTTAACAAGTGGAGATACTAAAGTAGTCGTGTTTTTTTTTCTTTCCCTGCCAGCTCACCGGCTACCCAGAATGAGATGGAGGAAGCTTTCAACAATATGAAGATAAGGGCACACTTGCTTTAATTTGTTGAAAAAACAACCGGAAAGGAATATATATCTAAGGAGTGAGTTTTAGACTACTTTAGAGAACAGCTATGCGACACGCGAAAGAATCGTTGCCGAGCGATGTAGCTTTGTTCATACTAGTTTGATCCCCGCACACTATGCGTGACAGGAGAAATTATTATTTTTTAGAGAAAGTATTTTTTTTAACTAGAATTATTATTAAAAAAAATATTTTATTATTGTCAACGCAAGTTTAAAAATATCAAAATAATATATTAATATTTTATATATGTAATTGAAAGCAAACAATATAATAAATATAATTAAATCATGTCAATAATATATATATAAAATTTTGAGAAATAAAACAATAAATTCAAACAAATATTCCCAAGAAATTTATTGTTTTATTCGTTTTTTTGCATATTATATACATAATAATTGGAAAAACAATTATAACCATTTCAATAAAAATCTATAATATTATTTATAACCATGTCAAAATTGAAGAGTTGACAAATTATCATTATAAAAAACTTTTTTAAAAGTCGAGGCAAACTATTGGCCCAAACAAAAGAAGGAGAGACGTGTTTGGTGCCAGGCCCAAACACCTAGCATTTTTTTTTCTTTTCTTTAAAGGACAAACAACATGTCATCCACCTATTTTTTAAAAAAATATATATATAAACAAAACGCTGTATGCTATTTCATATCCCAACCACCAGGTGGTTGGAAAATCGAGTTGATGTGTTTTTATGTTCAAGATTCTATTTTTTAAAATATGCCTTAAAAACACCTAATAAACACCATATAAACATCTATAAACTAATCTCTCAACTTAAAAATGATTAAAAAAAATTAAACAAATTTTTTTATCTCTCTAGCCTAATCTAAATTTTCAAGGGTGATGAAGGTCAAAAGCCACCGCCATCAAACTCTCTTCATCGAATGGAACCCTTTGACACCAAGTTTGGCTATTTCAAAGTCCCTCCTAAATTTCAATGAGTTCCTCGTATCAATAGTAAAACTCACATAGTCACTCACATCATCATCTATGATTGAAATAAACTATTTTGTTCTTTAATCATATTCATTCATATCTAGTAATAAACTATTTTGTTCTTTAATCATATTCATTCATATACTTATTATGTCATTTTCGACCAACTAGTTTTGTTAGTTCATACCAATACTCATTTTATCTTTTATAACTTGACAATATAACTTCTTAATCTCAACAAATATATATATATATATATATATTCACCTTATAATCAAATTTAATATCCTAGCCTTTTCGTCTACAATTTCCAATGTCTAGCATTTTCTCCCACACATGATAAATATTAGTCTAACCCATTTATTTCATAAATATTTCACATATTCATCCTCCTTAATACTACCAAACATTTATATATTATAACTTAATTCCATCATGTTTTGAGAATTGATTTAATATCTACAACGCATGCTTGCATTCTTTCGATCATAACAACCCACATTCATAGATATTCACAATTGTCATCATGACCCATATATGCACGCATTTTTAATTTTCATCCATATTCTTATCAATTAAAATATTAGACCTATCAATACAAATTCTAAGCAATGATTTGAAATTGATTAGTCATAACCTGTTTAGTCCATCCAACCCCATATATTTTTCAGTGTTTTAATCATAAATAGAGTTATAGAACTCGGTTTTAAGTTTGGTTTATCTATATGGAAAGCTAAAACATAAAACTAAAACTTTGATGCAGGAAACAAAACCTAATTTTGTCATCCACGCACCCAAAACAACTTATTATTGTAGCATATGCAATCTGTTTAACAAGATTCAGTTTGACTTTCCTTCTGTTATTCATCCATATCTAGAGTTTTATAACTCCAAATTAAATAAAGTCGATTACGTTTGAAAGTTAACATCCTTAGCTTCAACTTTCATAAAGAAACATATTTTAAATTCCTTCATTTACAAATTTTAATTTCAGCTAAGAGTCGGGTGATAAAACTGTCTAGATTTTCAATTTGCATATTTGATTCATAACCATGTATTTTCATGCATTTCTTCACCATTCAAGACAATCATTTCCATTCAATACATATTTTAGCATCATTTACACAAGTCTTTCAATAACCAACTTAATTATACACAATACAAATCATTCATCTATAACTAGACAAGTTTGCTTAAACTTTTCCAAACACATTATCAATGCACCATTACATGTTTAACACATACAATTACACAACACAATCATTTATAACATCAATCCTTCTTAATTTCAAACTCCAAAGTATTCTATCATTGATCCATGTTCAAAGAAGTTTACTTAATTAAACCTTTTTCAAACACATTATCAATACATCATTACATGTTAAACACACACAATTATACGACACAATCATTCCCCTAATTTTTTGTATCTTGGCCATAATCTTCCCACTGAAGGAGGGTGTATTTTTCTTCCATTTTTTTTCTCAATTCATATTAGACCCATTTGTTATTCATGTCCAAGAACATGCTTTTAAACCAAAATTATCATTACAACAACTCAATCCTATAAAATTAAACATTCCATAATAATTCTTTCAGCATTTTAAAATTTAATTCATGCCAAAACCAAAATCAAACATAAGAAAGATGATTCTTATCTTTTAATCACAAGGTATTCTAAGAAATTTGCAAAGGAAATCAAGTTTTCCTTTACCTCCTCTTCCTCATCTTTCTAACTTCTACTTTCCTTCTTTCTTCAAGCTTAAAAACCTTATTTTATCTTAATTATCTCTTTAAACTCATTAAAACCCTTTTTTAAGGCATTCATTCTCTTAATTTCACAATTTTCTCTCATGAATTTAATGGAAAAGGCATGAAAACCCTAACCCTCAATTTCTTTACTCTTCCTTATTTTGTAGTAGCTCAATCCATCTTTAAGGAGAAGAAGAAGCTGGATTTTATTTCTAAATGATTGTTTTACCCTTCACTTACCCCTTTTTTTTTCTACCCAACTGTCCATATTCTTTTAAGGCCTTCCCGAACCTTGATTTCTCCAACATTTTAACCTGAGATAAAAAAATATGTCAAGTTACTCCATGTAAAATTTCAACCCGATTCAACAAAATAAAGGTTTCATCAAAATCAATTTAACAAACATCATCTAAGTATTTAGGAATATCAACAACCAACTTAAAGAAAGTGTGTCTTATGGACATCATTTACTAGACTAAATGAAGGTTTCATACCTTCCAATCTCAGAGTAGTTATTGCCCTTCTTCCTTTAAAAATTCAATCTTTTGCTCAATGTTCAATTTATTCTTTTAGCTCTTAGATGCCAAGAAATAAACTTATTTACTCATGAACTCAAAGAATAAGTTTTTTTCCTAGTTTTCTTTCATTTCTTTAGTTTTTCAGGAGGTATTTATGACGTTTTGCTAGGTTTTTTTTTTATCAAGGTTTGATCATGATTGATCAATGCTTCACCCTCTGGTCCAAATGAGAGAGTTTTGGGTATGTTTTAACAACTGAAAGCTCTATACCTTACTGGTTTTGCAATGGTGGTTTTGCAGCAAACTTGGTTTCTGAGATTTTGATGGTTTTGCTAAACTTGAAGACCAAAGAGCTATTTTTAGCCTTTGATATTGCAAGAAACATGTTCAACCATTGATAAGATTTTATTGAGAATGCTTGAAGTGTGAACATATGAAAAAAATAAGTGGTTTTAGAAAATAGATGTCATAGTCAAGACTGACTAAGTTGACCACTTTCGAGACTTCGCCGAAGCAACTCCGATGTAAGTATCATTGGAGACTACTTGAAGATGGTAGAAGAGATGCACACCTTTTGTTTTGATCCAACCTTGCTTGATTTGGATGTTTGTAACTTCATATAGGGTTGAGTAAAAAAACTGAAAAACCGATTAAACTGAGACAATAAAAAAAATAACCGAAAAAACCGAACCATGAAAAAAAACCGATTAGAAAATTTAAAAAAATATTTGGTTCAGTTTGGTTTTGGTTTTATAAGTCTAAAACCGAAAAACTAAACCGAATAAAAAAAACTGAACCAAACCAAAACCAAACCCATTAGAAAGTGAAAAAAAACCCAAAAAACAATATAGTTTTTGGTTTTTAATATAAAATAACCAAACCAAACCGAATATAATAGAACCAAAACCAGTCGGTTTGAACCGATTTTGATTTCTTTTTTTGAATTTTATAAAATTTCAGTTTGGTTGTTTTTATAGGTAAAAACCGAACCGAACTGAAAATAATCACCCATAACTTCTTATTTATTTGTTTAAAGATGCCAACTCAATTAGTTCAAAATCCCCTAAAGTAAAAAAAGAATAGTAGGTAGACGACATGTCGTCTACCCCCTATTCCAAACGGTGCGTTTTGAACATGAACCGGATGAATTGTTATTTAGCTTAGCCACCGAGAAATTAAGGCTAATAAACTTTTAATTTTCTTCAATTTGACTCCTGATTAAACCAATGTCAATACCCGATGTCTCACGCCTTTTACAAATTGATCCTTAGATCTAAATTTCTTCAATCAAGTCTTTAATTATCCATCAAACTCTAATATTTATACAATTAAGCCGCTGATTTTATCAATTTAACTTTTTAAAAATATAATTTAACCCTTAGACTTTAATTTCTTCTAGTTAAAACCCAAATTGAACTCAAAATAATTTTTTCTTGCAATTGAGCCCTCAATAAATTTAATTAAACCCTAAAAAATTTCAATTGAGTCCTTAAACATCTAGTTTTTGAATTTGCCTTTTGAAATTTAATTTTCTCTTATCATCAGGGCCCTCATCAGTCAAGATTAGATAATTAGTTTTTTCAACTTTGTATATTTTGATCCTCCCCAACCAGTCTTTAACAATTTTCTAAACGCTCTTCATGTTCTCTCCACTTATATATATATTTTTTTCCATCTTTTTCAATTTTTTTGTATTTTATTTTTCTGATTTTTTGGGTTGTTTTTTCTCTCTCTTTTTTTTTTGTATATTTACATAGAGGTTCTAGAATGAATTACAACAAATTTTTTGATGGTATCAATAGTGTTGTAATTGGAGGAGTTTTTTTAATTTTTTTTTTCTCTTTCTCTCGTTTCTCATGTGCATTGTGTTTCATAATCATAACATGTACAAGCTATACCATTTTTTTTTTTAAACCATACTATTTCATCTATATTTAAAATAAAAAGATGCTAACAACCAAAAAAATAAAAAAAGCCCATGTAAAGATGGTAGAAGGAAGGCGTATACGGGAAGAACATGAAAAGCAAAAAAGTTTTCATGTATATCTAGCAATGTACGCATGTATATGTTAGATTTTTACTGTGATCGGTTTCTTGATTCTTGTAATTAGAATACGTTAGTCGTCGACATCACTAGCAGGGACCAACCACACACACACACACACACACACACACACACACACACACACAAAAGACCACTATAAAATCTTGACAAACGTTTAAGACAGTGAAAAGACCAATATAAATTTTGGACCAACAGTATACACCAAAGACCACTATAAATTTTGACAAACGTTTAGGACAGTGAAAAGTCACATGCAAGAGAGAAAAACGTATCTTGTGGTCCAACAAAATACTATCTTTAGGCTCATTTTTTTTTTTCTTTAGGCTCATTTTAGTTGATAAATTAAATTACGTGGCCCAAGTGAGTTGTTGTCGAATCAGATCGGCAGTGACGGTCTGACGGACGCCGCGTCCAAAGTACCCCTTCAGTCGACAAAAAGATCAAAGATGGGATGATCACTTGCACCTCTTAATTCTCTTTTAGTTGGTGCTAATCGGAAAAAAATTAACGCTTTCTTATTAAGAAATCTTGGTTAAATGTTTTCATGAGTAATTAGCAGCCATTTGTTTACAGATTTGGCAAGCAATCTTTTTTCACCTCAGTTTTTTTTGCAGCACAACTTGTCGACAGTGCATGAATGTTACAAACAGATGGGGTGTTCTTGGAAATTTCAGAATTTTGTCATGCTCACAGATCATCAAACAGTAGGTTTTCTCCCTTCTGAATTTTCCCTCCTTGCAAACGACGAATCATACTACCTTAGGAAGATGAGCAATGTAAGCCAATAATCCAAACAATGAGACCCTTGTTCTTGATTTTGAAGATGTTGGTGGGTCTGCTCATATGACGAGCTTTGATTCGTAGGAATTCAGTCTTAAATACTGAGTCAGAGGTTGGCTAAATATTCTGAACCAAGGTTGATTTGATCAATACAGTTAATCGGTGACATGTAAAAATTCTTTTCAATACAAAGCGCAACGTTCAACCATAACTTATGTGCAATTACAATGTAAACATGAACTATTATGTTAATGGTATTTACATAAAGGATGTCACATAAATTCTGATTCATTTGAGATTTTAAAATTGAATGAGCTTCACACATGTCATAATTCTATGTTTATGCAAGCCCACCGTCACATGTCACAATACATGTCAAATGGGAAACAAATCGGGCAGATATTTATTATTTCTACATGTATAATTTGATATTATATTATATTAAATATAGTTAATTTAAATATTTACTAACTTTTTTATTGTAAATACATAGTTATGTTTGTGAGAGCATTGGTCATCCTCATGTTTGGAGAAATCATATTCAACACGGTTACGGGAATACGATTTTCAATTAGAGTTTGGTAATAATAATTATGAACACATTGTTAAATTTAAAATTTCTATAAAAAAAATTGTCTAACTTAATTGTCTTGAACATGTTAGTTGGGTTCGAGAAAGGTCTAAGCATTATACATAAAATCCTACCCATGTTCACGAGTTCTATCGAGACGAGTTGGATT
>Ga0307515_10008229_pt1 | contig 20394 bp, 1 predicted proteins | sample 17_EM_MG_FD_194513 | JGI IMG/M metagenome (GOLD analysis project Ga0307515, IMG submission 194513) | Populus trichocarpa ectomycorrhiza microbial communities from riparian zone in the Pacific Northwest, United States - 17_EM | ecosystem: Host-associated > Plants > Roots > Unclassified | place...
ATGTGGCTTATAGATATATGGTTTATAAATATATAGCTTGCGGATCTGTGACTTAAACAGCAGGGGTAATTTAGTCCGTATTTTGGTTTATAGGGGTGTTGCGGTCCGTAGCTTGGGTTACGGGGGTATTATAGTCCGTAGCTTAAGAATAGGGTGTGCTTTAGCCTATAAGATTAATTCTAAATATACTTAGGTTTATTGGACGAATTTGGTTAAGTATGTTAGGTATAAGGCTAGCAATCCTATTAAGTTTGGAAGAAGTAAAGAGTTTATTAGTGGCCTTGACCTAGTCTAGGATTTCCTCTTTAGTCTATTCCGTTTGGTCTTCCTTATATAATGTATTATATAGAGACTGTGCAATAGTAACTCGTTTATCTTTTTTAACCTATACACCTTGGTAACGTAAAAGGTTTCGTAGGTTACGGATAGGTATAATACTATAAGCCTTAAAAGTAGCTTCCGTAAAGTCTGCAAAGTCTTCCTTATATTGCTTCTACAGGTCGTCATTTATAAGCTTATAATGTCCGTATTTAAGGACTTTGAACTTAATATAGTTATTAACGTCGTTTATAGACGTAAGGTCGACTCCCTAACTCCACTTCTTTTGGCCTTCGTCGATTTGCTTACTTATGTCTACTATACTATATAGTGTAGTGCGTAGTAGGTGGGGAGGGTCTTATAGGGTTCGTAAAGGCGGTTAGCGGGTCCGTAGTAGTTTATAGAAGGGTAGGGGGTCTCTGTAAGGGGTCCGAAAAGAGGTCGGGGTATTAAGGGAGGGTGTAGTAGGAATAGGGGTTTGAGGTTTAAAGAGGTTGAGGGTAGGGGGTTCTGTATAGGTCTATATTCGCGTCTATAAACTTTTAGTAAACCGTACTAAGACTTAAATAAGTATATAGAGTTAGTAATAGGTCCGTAATCCTTTACCTTCCAACCTTTTAGTAGGTTGTACTGGGATTAAACGGGTGGTCGCTGTCGTGTATCGCTTGGGGGGAGGTGTCAAGTGATTGCTAATCTGTGCGCGCTTACTGATCAGTGTTTGTACCAATTTAATGGCACGAGTGAGTTAGATCTAGGGGCACGAAATACGTATAGTATTGTATACTCGTTTGGATAATGGTGACTATCTCTTGTATTCAAGCAGACTACGTGGTCTATATACTGATGCGTCCTTCCCCCCTAATTAGTTAGTGCCTGTGCACCAGACGTGTAAGCGGGTGGTTAGTGCGCCGAACGCGTAAACGCGTACCTGGCGTACCGAACGCGTAGGCACGCGGTTGGTACAATAGGTGCTGTAATTATACATTTATATAATTATTTTTTTAACTCAGAACGATAGCTTTCGTATTACTACCTATATTCCCTATACACCTACTCTAAACGGCGGAGAATTAGGGCGCGACTATAATAAAAAGAGATAGCCTTTATTAACGGCTTCCAGTATAAGAGATTAATAGATTAGATCTAAATCCAAATCCAGTTAACCTTAAATCCGTTAAATCTGGATTAAGATCCAAACTTGATTTATTCTTAAGGCATATTTAATAACTCTATAAATACTACTAGCTATATACCTTCTAAATAATACGCGCACACCCCCCAATTAATACGCATATACCCCCTACCTTATTTAGTTTAGACGCTTCCTTATTACGTTAAAATATTACATACGTTTAACTTATTGCGCCTATATTGCAAAAATCAAAGTGTAAGTATAGCCAGTATTTTGCTTAAATGCTAGGGTCTCTATAAATAGATCTATTAACGCGATTAGTAATTGTAGAGCTAGTTATAGAGTTAATTAGCCAACTACTATAACGCTCTATAATTGTAGGCTCTTAGATACAAAGTAGAGACGTTAATTTAAGTCCTACTAGGCGTAGGTATAGACGCGGGCGTAGGCGCGGGCGTAGGCGTAGGCGTGGGCGTAAAGCAGAGGTAGTAGTACCTAAATTTAGTTTGCGTAACGCCTTATAAAGCACTACGCAATTTAATTAATTAACTTAGGCGCGATCCAAATTTAGACTCTACTACTTATACTATAACTAAAATTAAGATTTAATTGTGATGTTGTAATTATAAAACTTATATTAGCGCGCATTTTAATTTTTATAATATAGGTATAAATAAGCTAAATATATATAATATTCTAACTTAATAAGGAAGCATCTAACTTAATATAGAAGTATCTAAAATAAATAAGGTAGGAGGTATATACGTATTAATTGGGGGGTATATGCGTATTATTTAGGGGGTATATAGCTAGTAGTATCTAAAACGGTATTAAACGTGCCCTAAAAATGGATAAAGTTTAGATCCCGATCTATATCCACACCACTAATAGATTAGGCGTAGATTAGTAGATTAATGGATCCCGATCTAGTCTTAGTCTATCTATCTCTTATATTAAGGGCCTTGTAGGGATTATATATTATTATTTAGGGGGTAATAAAACCGTTTTATAGATAATTCTAGTTAATATATACTTTTGCAGAAAAGCTACTAAAAATATAGTATAAGTTAGGGCAAAGGGAGGTAATATATATGTACTCTAATACTCTAGACATTTATATTTACTAACTATATCTAAGCTTCGCTTACTATTATTGGCTATTACGGTTAAAACCTTTCCTTAAAAAGGAACTTATAAGGGATATTATTGCGGATACCTTAGGTTGCCCTTAAGACAACCCCTAAACGCCCTTTAAATAGTTACCAGTTATATGCCGGAGATATATACCCGTAGTATATAGTCTTTACAATTTTAGAGGCCTTACCTCCTTAAGGATTTATCTCTTTTATTAATCTATTCTGTTTTATAATTATGTCTTTATAGCCCCCTGTCTATAAAGTCCCCTTATATTTAAATCCTTCTTACTCCTTTTTAAAAGGGTAGTTGGCTTTAAGGACGAGATTATTAATTTATATCTTTTATTTATAACTACTATTCTCTTTTAAAAATCTTATAATAACCTAAATGGAAACTCTACGGGTACCTTATAGAAAGCCATTACGCTAAGGTATAAAGGTCTCTCTAATAGCGAGAGATTATAATAATATAACTCTCTAGATAAGACGGCTAAATAAGCCTTAATACCTAGATACTCTAAGAGCTTAAAAACTCTTATATACCTATAGTTACCGCTAAGAAAAACGTAAATACCCTTTATAATGGTTATAACGCTACTAGAAAGTAACTAAAGCCCCTTAAGCCCTACCTAGGCTAATTAAAAGATTAACCGCTAAAAGTAACTTTAAGATCGTTAGGAAAAAATTTACCAGTATTTAATTTTACTTTTCTGCCATTTTAGCATTTTCTAGCATTTCTAGCATTTCCTAGCATTTAGCTGCTAAATGCGGCATTTAGAATTAAGTGTTAGCATTTAGCCGCCAAATATAGCATTTAAAATTAAGTATTAGCATTTAGCTGCCAAATACGGTATTTAGAATTAAGTGTTAGCATTTAGCTACTAAATGCGGCATTTATAATTAAGTGTTAGTATTTAGCTACTAAGTGCTAACTATAATATTACTAAGCATATATAAAAGTATAATTTTAATAATTTTAATATTTTATATACACTTTATTAATATTACTAAGTATATATAAATTTATAATTTTTATAATTTTTATATTTTATATACGCTTTATTAATATTACTAAGCATATATAAATGTATAATTTTTATAGTTTTAATATTTTATATACGCTTTATTAATATTACTAAGCATATATAAATATATAAATTTTATAATTTTAATATTTTATATACGCTTTATTAATATTACTAAGCATATAAAAAAGTATAATTTTTATAAATTTAATATTATTAATAAAAATAATATTTTTTATTTTTTATATATATTTTATTAATATTAGTAAGTATAGGGGGCGGGGCGGTATTATAAAAAAATTTACTAGTATCTTAAATTAGGTTTATGCTAATTAAGCAATTTTAGTATTTAGCCGTATTTAGTTGCATTTTGCGGCTATATACTATACCGCTAATAATAATGCTGTAATTTGTGGCTAAACACTGCCTTAATAATAAAAGTACTGCAAGCTATAACTTAATACTCTCTTAGAAATAATAATACTAGAAATATTTTAGTTAACTAAGTTTACTATATACGCTATACTACTACCTATAAGTTACTAGAAGATATATCCCTTAGCCTACGTATATACCACTATATAATTATAATAGGTTTTGCTATATAGCGGCTATATATAGTATTTAGAACTATTTATAGTTCTATTATACTCTTATAATTGTTACTAGTATTAAATAGTCTTAGTATCTTCCTTTTTGCCTTAGCCTACTTTTAAGCTTAAATCGGCCTTTTCCTTATACACTAACTTATGCAGTAATAACGTAAATTTAGTTAACTTTAATATCCTTTACTTAATACTTAACTTCTAATTAGCTATAATAGTACTATAGTAAACGGGCTTAGTCTATCCTTATTAATCTATTTAAGTAAATAATTACTTTACCTCTAAGAGCTTATAGCTTGGCTTAACTATAATAGTATAATTTACGCGCTATAGGTTAATAGATAGCCTAATTAATATAAAGGTATAAAGTAGGATCTACTTAGAGTTATTAGTGTTAAAGGTTTGCCTAGCCTTAGCCTTTTTAATATTAGATATACTGGCTGTATAGCGGAGCACCTTATCTTTACTATATTCTTTATATAGCCTATTAAACTAATAAGCTAGTATAAGAGGTAAGTAAGTAGTAATAATAATCTTATACGCTAAACTATCCGTTTGTTTTTTAATATAAATATAATTATAGATTTTTTTAGCTTAAAAGAACTTTATATTCTATTAAAAATAGTGGTTAAGTATATTAGTAAACTCCTTACTAAGTAGGTTAGTAGTTTACTTAGTGATAATTAGGTCCTTAAGTATGCAACTCTAAGTTTTTAGGCGTTTATTATTAAACTTATTAGACTTATTAGACTTAATTATAATAGGGGTATACTAGTCCTAGTATTAGACAACCTAGGCTACGCTTACTACCGTTTTCGCGTTAGTGTATAACTTAGCTTAGGTAAGTTTTAGTATCTTAGGTTTAGTATTTAGATCGCTATTATCTTCCTCCTATATAGCTAGAAGCTCCTTATATTAGCGCCTCTACTTTATTCTTACTTAGTCCTCTATAGCTGTAATTATAGCTACCTTAGTATTACTAGGGTTGGCCTATAATATAACTAATTTAAGATAGCTGTTCTTTAGGATAAGCTTTTACTGGTTAAACCAGAGTGTTAACTCCCCTCTATATATCTAAAACGTTAAAATAACTATACGGAAAAATACAGCTAGTTCGCCGAATTTCTTATCTGCTATTACTCTAAATAGGTTAGTCTTTGCATTCTTATAGAGACGGTTAAATTCCTTCTTCTTTAGCTGGATGTTTTCTTCTTTAAGCTTAAGCAGTACTTTAAACTTTGTTCCCTTTAGCTTATCCGCTTCTTCTTATTTAGGCCTCTTTAATCCTACTATAATAAACCGTATTAGTTACATTAGGTTCCCGTTATTAGGCGTACTAAACGCACCCTATATAATAGGGCTACGATTATACGCGATATAGTACTCCTTAACTACATCCTTAATAAACGATATTAAGACTCTACCGGTTGCGTTTAGGTGGTATTTGTTTTAGAAAATACGCCTAACCTATATTATACTCTTTAATTTCTAATACGATCTAGGGGTTTTACCCTTTAGGTATTTCTATATACTGGTTTATATGGTAATAAACCCGTATATTAGTTATATGGTAATATAATTTCGCGTAGTAATTAGAAGGAATTAGGTTGAGTATCTTAGCACTAATAGTTCCGTTATATTGGGGGTAGGGTAATAATTATTCTTAAACCTAGCTTTACCCTATAGGTATAATAGGAAAGTCTTGCCAACTAGATATATATTATTATTATTCTCCTATTATTCTTTATTAGTCCACTTAAGAGCCTTACGGATTTACGGCTATTTGTCCTTTTTTAGTTTACTAAATATTTTAACTTTATTATAGCTAGAGGCGAGAATTGTAATCTAGGGCGGGTTGGGGCGCTTTATAATCGCGCCGTTTTATAATATTACACTTACGTTCTTTAGAAATCCTAGTAGGCCTAGGGTTGGCGTAAAAATAACTAAGTAGCCTCGCTATGGGTTTATAGGGTATAGTTTCTTAGAGTTATCTTTATAGTAGTATATAATTAGCTGCTTTACTGCCTATAGGTATTTTATATCCGGCGGATATATCTTAGATAGGTAGTAGGTTACATTTTTAGCGGCTTAGGCCTCTTAAATGTCTATTACGTTCTAATAATAAAAGTAGTTTATTAGTTATTAAGTGATTATTTATATAGTCTTTGCCCGCGCTAGGTTCGTCTATATAGATACCGCCTCCTTTAATTATCCTCTTTTGCTTAAATACCTAAGCTATATATACTACTTAGTATAGGCTAAATTTAAAGCCTAATGCGAGGCCCTAATTAGGGAGTTTAATTAGGGTGGTCTTAGAGAGTGCTTTTAATAAGATAAGTAGGAAATACTCTAAAGTAAGTAAAAGATCCGCCTCTATTACGTACGCTAGTGCGCTATTTAGGTTGTCCTTCCTAGCCTTATAGAGCTGGGTTAAGAAAGATTACTAATTAAGCTTTTCCTCTACGTCTATATTTTGGTTATTATTATTAACTAAATCCTTATCTTAGTTGTTATTATTAACTAAATCCTTATCTTAGTCGTTATTATTAACTAAATCCTTATCTTTACCTCTACTCTTTGCGTCTTTAAAGTTAATATAATATAAGAACTGATTATTATATCTACTAGCACGTTGCGGCAATTTACTATCCTCTATGGTAATATCTTAAAGGGTATTAATGGTTGGTAATACGGTAGTAGGGTTGTTTATTATATTATTAGGCTAGTATATACCTTTAGGTTTAGTAATAGGTTATGGCAATTTACTATCATCTGCGGTAATTTCTCCGGTACTGCTGTTACTCGCTAATATAAGCTTATAGGTAGATAGGTTACGTCTTCCCTTTACTAATCGCCTTCTGCGTATAACTGGCTTATTATTACTGTTTTTTATAAGGGTATCTACTACTAATTTTGCTTAAGGGCGTTTCCTACTTTTATTTAGGTTGGTCTTATAACTATTTAACTTCCTAGGTATAGCCGGCTTATTTTTATTATCTTTTACTAGAGCACTTATTACTAATCTTAGTTAAGGCTACTTATTATATCTACCCGATTTAGTCTTACCGTTATTTAATTTTTTATATTTAATAAGCTCGCCCTTACTATTTTCCTTAGAGCTATATACTGCTAATCCTAATTAACTTTACTTCTTAATTTTTTTAGTTTACTCTTACCGCTAGCCTTATACGGCATTAGGACTTACTAGCTATCTTTTATACTATATCTATTGCGTCTAGGCGCCTTAGATTTAGTGGCTAGTGGTATATTATTAGTGGTAGCGACTTAGGAGTTTAAGCTAGGAGGTAAGAGTAATACTATAAGCACGGCCTCCTTTATGCTATTTCCTACTATTTCGCTAAGAGCTATAATAAGGATACCCTCCAACCGTATTATAAGGTTTTTATATCTCCTTAGTAATATATAGATATTCTTTTTAGGCGGACTATTAATATTAAACTCTATATAGGCTCGTAGTTTCTCCTATAGCTTACCTAGAGCTATATATAGGTTTCCGCTTATTAGATATAAGACTTAGATTACCCTAACTATTAACCTACCTATTAAGCCTATAGATTAGATTTTAATTTTAATATCTCCTATATTAATTATGTTGCTTACTACTAGGGTTACTAGCTAAGGCGAAGGGATACTATATAGTAGGGTTATGGTAACGTCTATAGGCTATATTGCATGCAGTAGCTAAGGTAGCGTTATTTTATCTCGTGCTTTAGTCTTTAGGGGTAACGTATATTTACGCAGAGCGTGCCTACTCTTAGAGGTACTTAGTACCCTCCTTATGCGATTAGAATAAATACTTTTTATAATTTTTAGAATTACCTATAGTTTTTAACCTGGTAAAGTATTAGTAAATTACGGGAGTTACTTATAAAACTTCTTAACGTGCCCTTTTTTTATTATTATAGAGTTGCCGCGATATATTATGTGCTTAGGCTTAACTTTAATCGCGATATCTTTAACTATCTCTTTTAGTCTATTATAGTTTTCGATGCTTATTCTAAAGCCTTAGGCAATATCCACATCTTTAGTTGGCTTTGGGTTCGCCTTATACCACGCATCTAGCTTTACCTATATTTACGTCATTATTAAGTTGCTTATTTAGTTAGGTATATATAATATTATAGTATATATTAAGTAAAAGGTAACTATTAAAGTAGAAGGGCTTTATATGGTAGCTGGCTAGCGTTATACTAGTATAACTCTAGTATTAAATATAGTTAGAGGTTAATTATAGGAGAGATAAAAGGTAGAGTAAGTAAAGTTAATTAAAAAGAGGTAAAGAGGTAAATCTTATAATTGCCTGTATGTGCCCGCACGTGCCTATATAAAGGTAAAATTGGCTATAGTTTACTACTATTAGTTAGGGTAAATATGGCTAGATTTAGTACTGTGCAGTTAAATAAGGGTATAATTATATAACTTATAGGGACTACCCTACCTAGCCTATTTAGGGCTAGGTGGCGGTCTAGTACTACTAAACTCTTATAGTTTTTAATATAAGCGATTTGTTAAGTGCCTATAAAGAAGTAACTAGTTATTATAGTATAGTAGAATATAGGAGGTTATAGGCGTTACTATATTTCTTATTATTATATAAAGTTAGTATATATACGCGCCGCTAGAGTTAGAAGGCTGGCCTATATTTATATATGCGGGCTCTATTACTATAAATTGTTTACTATATAATAGGTGGTATTTCTAGTAAACGGTAATATATTACACTTATTATAGGCATTACTATATTTCTTATTATTATATAAAGTTAGTAGATATATACACCACTAGAGTTAAAGGGATAGCCTATATCTATATATGCGGACTCTATTATTATAAAGTGCTTAGTATATAATAGGTAGTACTTCTAGTAAACAGCGATGTATTATACTTACTTCGTAATTACTAGTATTATTATTATACTATATAGTACTTAAGGGCCTACTAGATAAGTCTATTTGGAATAATAATTATCTAGTATATAGGATTTATATCTATATATAAATATCTAGTACTTATTTAAACGCATATCTACTATAAAAGGTAGTAGGAGGTTTTATATCTTATATTATAAGTTTATACAATTAATGGCATTTTACGGCATTTTACGGTATTTTAGGGCATTTTAGGACAGTAGATATATTATATATACTAGCATCTAGCTACTTAGCAACGTTAACTTATTTTACTATTTATCTATTTAGTATTATATAAGAGGTTAGTATTTTACTATAGTATTTATTGCATTAAAGTCTCTTAAATTTAATATCTTTATTTTAGATCTATCTAGAACTATATATAGTCTTATAATATCCTACTCCCCACCTAATACTCTGGTAAGAGATTGTTTAGTTAATAATGCCTTTTCTTTCACTAATTAAGGGAGAAAAAGACTTATACTTTTTAGCAGTAGCAGGTTATGCTTATTAGTGATATTTTTAACGGATTACGGTGTTTAAGTTTCTGTTTACCTATAATATAATTAACCTGCCTATAGTAAAGTGCTTTTACTTTACTACTTGCTTCTCTTTTCCCTTACCCTTCTATATATCTATATGTTCGCATTATAAACTATAAGAGCTTAATAGTGCCAGACTATTGCCTAGCCTATATTAAGAGATAGGCTAGGTAGGGTAGTCCCTGTAACTTATACTATACCGCGTTTTTCTTTATAGGTTAGTCTTATTACTATAGATTTACCCTTATATACGTTTAACCTATAAAGTATATAACTATATACTTTGCCGCCAAGGCCTTATTTATATAATTTTATTAGGGCGCGCCTTATTTCCTTACCTTTACTAGTTAACCTAACTCTACTAACTACCTACCCTTACTCCTACCCTATTGGCATCTACCTTTATAACTAGTGCCTTTATAAATCTATTTAAGCTATAGAGCCTTATAATATAGTAAGTTAGCTACCTTATCTTCGGCCTTAGCTATATAATAGAGAATTTATATTTACTAATACGTTTATATAGACCACCGCTTAATATAGCCTACTACTAAAATAGACCTACCTACTAATTATTTTATAACTCGCGACGTTAACTATATCTATAACCATAAAAAGTTTACTAAGGGCGTTATGGTTTTTAAGATTGCCTTAACTATAGTAACTATAAGCTTTGGTATCTCGCAAGGTAATAGTAAGGGCCCTATACTTAATAAGCCTCTTCTTTTAGAGCTTAGTAGTCTATACCTCTTAGCTAATAACGCTTTAAAATACTATCTCTATTTATCTACCAGCCATATACGCGCCAATTATCCTCTTAAGAAAGCTTCTTAACTTTATTACGGCTGCGGTAAGGCCAGTTATCTTAAAGCTAACTACCTTAACCCTATGTATAATAATTATAGGAAAGCCGGTTATTTTAAGAGTAATTATTCTAGTATAATATATAACTAATATAGTGCTATAGGCTATAGAAAGCGAGACTATCCCTAGCTATTAGGTAAGAAGAAGCGGACTTACCTAAACTATAGCTCCCTAGACTATTAAATTATCTTTTATAGTTAGGTATATAAGAACTATAGAGTTATAGGGTATAATATTAATAATTGCATAAGTAGACCTACTTTAATTTGGGTAATAGACGCCACAACCACTCTAGGTAAGGTAGATGTACTAAGTACTACCGCTTTAAGTATAGCTGCTACTTCTCTATCGCCTAAACCTCTTAATATAGCTAGCTTTTATCCGGTAGTAGATAGCCTAGTAGATAATCTAGATACCTATATAGAGGATAGCAATTCTATAATAGCCGAACCTTTAAATATACTCTAGCTTCTAAATAATAACTACTTTATAGTTTAGTTTATTATGTAAATTATTAAAGAGTATATTATAGTATGTAGTATTACGTTCTAGGTGTCTTATAAAACTAGTAGAATACCTACTTATTGTTTATATAAGACGGCGTCTATCCAATTTATAGATGCTAACATTGCCGGCAATATTAAGGTTAATACTACTAATACTACTTCTCCGGTTACTTAATAACTATTACGTCTAACTATACTTAAGTATCTTACTTATATTCTCCCGCAAGATACTATAACCCTATAACTTTACTATATTAGGTTTATTATCGCCTCTAATAAACTTATACTAGGTACGCGCACGTTACTTAGTAAGTACTTCTTCGTTAATAAGGACTTCGGCCTATTTATATTATAAATCTATAAAGCTTAGGACATACTATTAAATAGTCCTATAGTTATTATCCACTTCTTTACGCTAGGTACTAAATAGCTTAATAGTTATATCGCGAGCCTAAACGCGAGCCTATAATAGCAGAGCGTTAATAATCCTTTAGGTCGCTAGTAGAAGAACTATAATATAAATATCTAGCTTAGTATATAGCTCTTAGTAGAGGACTAACTATCGTATAAAATCCCCGCGAGGTATTAGTTCGATAGCGTTCTTAAATATTTTACGGTCTAGTTCTATACCACAATCGCGAGCCTTAAGGCCGTTAATCAGAACCCCTAGGTACCTACTATTATTCGTCTTATTACCTTCTTAGGTAGCGCAGACTAAGTCTACTACGCTGCTATCTAGATAGTTAATAGTTTTACCCTTTGCACTAACTTTATTATTAATATCTTATTTCTAGGTAAAGACGTAAATAGCTAGGCCAGCTAGAAAGGAGTTATTATTAATACTACTCCCTTTAGCTCCGGCTATAACTACTATACTTTTATCTTTTAACTACGGGTAGGTTATAAGTTTATACTAAACCCTATATTCGCTTCGGAGTATATTCTAAGCAGTAATAACTTTATAATAGTTAATAACCTAAGTAAGGCCCTAATTACGGCATAGGGTATTAAATGTCTTATAACCGAGCGTATCCCTAAGGTTAGAATCTCCTAAAAGATTAATACTCTACACCACTTATAGTAAGGAGGCGACAGTTTCTATATTAAGCACTAAATTATACTATCTAATAACTTTACAGATCTCCTATGTATTAATTACTTTAACTATAATATCGCTAAGTATAGGAAGAACTCGGTTAATAATGCCCTTAAGGCCGTTTTACTACTATTTAATAAAGAGTAAACGGGTACCTATACTACGCTTAAATATATAATAGGCGGTATTTTGCTAATATAAGGCCCTAGTGGTGTTAGGAAATTAATCTTTCTAACTATCTTAGTATAATACCAGTATTAACTTAAGTCGCCCTAGTAGGATCCTACTAGAATCTAGGTCCTGTCGCCGCTTAATTACTAACTAAATATACTAGCTAAAATAATTAATAATGCGCTTATAGAGGACTATAAGGCACTAATTACGTAAGGCCGTCCTACCAAATTTCCTATTATCCTTTACCACTATATACGCTTAACGGAAACTAAGGTCTATAAGCGGGATACCATTATATAGCAAACAGCAGTAGGCATTAATACTTATTCTAAGTATTTTAAGGAATAGGATAATTATACTACGATTAATAAGGACGCGTCTATACTAAATATAGCATTCCTGCTCTACCGTATGTTTAAGGCTAGTAATACTACTAGCTTTAATAAGTGGTTATAGGTTATAGATTTATCTAAAGGCTAGTAGTTATTACGCCTCGTGGGTATCCTAAATAGTAATAAAAACCTATATCCTATCGCAGACCCTAATATAACTAAATACGCCAAATTCCGCTAATACTTATACTAATTTGCGCTTAGTAATAATATAACATAAGATAATAAAATAGGATTAATACTTGCGGCTAATATAGTTATCATAAACCTGGCTAAAAAGGCTAATATTATTCTTATAATACCTAATGTGGTCTTATAGACTTATATATATTTTATTAGCGCTATACGTATAGTTTTCTACAATAAGGCCAAAAAGGCGTCTAAGCTAGGTAGTCTTACTAGGTTTGCCTAGAGTAGACTATATTTAATCTAAGGAGGTTTATAGATCTAGGCTAGCGACCCTATACCTTAGGTCCTCCTTAGTAATATATACCAACTAAAACCAATCTTTAGTTCTAATTTCGATGATCCGTTCCACTATTAGAAATCTATCTCCCTCTATACGCGTCTCCTCGCGACTAGTGTAGATATAGTATAGTTCTCGCTACAATATTAATTCGTTAAAGACATTATATATCTTATAAATGCCGTCCTACTATATAGCCAGCTTTAAATAAGCCTAATAGTTAAGGACCGAGAGCAGTTAAAGCTAGCGGCGAGCTTTTTTAAGGATATTCTGCGCTACAACCACCCTATCGCCTTCCTTGCCGTTAATAGTACTATATAGGTAAATAAGCTCAGCCAATTAACGTATAACCTAGTCTATACTTAACGCGTATTCTAGGTAGCTATAGTGCTAATAAACTTTAGATTTAAGCTATTAGAGGTTAGCCTTGCCGTTCTATATATAGCCTAACTTACCATCTACTCCGCAGCGCTATATATGCTTAAAGAATAGTGCTACGCCCAGTAAGATGGTAGTAAGTGGCGGGAATTTGCGCCAGTAGTTAGCGAGATTAAGGTCTTTACCGTTAACGGCATCTAAGGCGGCTAGGTAGAGTTATTAGTATATAATATAATAGTTATTAATCCGCTAAAATTTGTCCGGGATATAGCAAGAAACCTTTTTATAATTATTAGACTATAAGCGGGCCTTATTATTAGTAGTAGTCCCTAAGTAGTCTATAATTATTATACTAGCAATAAAACCTTTATAAATACCGCGTATTATAAAATTAAGAAGTGGTGTAAGAATAATAAGGTATTTATTAACCTTAAGAATCCTAAGCGGAAAAAGCACTTCCAGTAACTTATTGCCCTATTTAATATTAACGAAACTATATAGCGTATCTACCGCTAACGTATAGCTAATTACACGCCTATTTTGTACAGCATAGATATTAACTTTAATATTACTATTCCTAACTTCGCGGGTGCAGTAAATATTAGCAGTACTAGTAATTATACTAAAGTGTAGAACGAGGCCGATAGAGAGGGCGCTAATAATAATAGCTGGGGCGGTGCTGGTAATAATCACAAGGATAATAATAATAGAGAGGATATTAGTAGCGTTAGAATATAAAAAAGGTAGTAAGGATGGATATTATAAACTTTATTAGTAGCGAGACCCTTAATAGGGACACTAGATAGAAGTTAAGAGCGGTAGTAACTATAGGCCTTTAATATTTGCAATTTTTCTACAGTACTAGGTAAAATACAGCATATTGCGACATTATGTGTTATAGCTAAATAAGATAGACTATTAATAATTATAATCTCCAAAATAGATAAGCGTATTATAGTAAAGACAGCCTAATTTATAAAGCCTAGTAATCCTAGTTTTTATCCCTTTTAGGCTAGCAGTTAATTAATACTAATCCGTAATTTAGATTTTAAAGAGTTATTCGGTTATAATTTATTACTTTTAAATCTAAATTAAAAGTCTGGTAAAAAGAACGCGTTTCTTCCTAATTTAATATATATTTATAGCTCTATGGGTTATACGGACGTGTATAATTTAAAGCCTTTAGATTTAATCTAGAGTTTAAATAAGGAGCTTTAAGCTCCTAATTTAAACTAATGCTAAGACCTTAGTTTAGATTCTATATATAGTAAGTTACTAACTTTTTAGTAACTTTTAGCGTGTTTTTTAGAATATTAAAAATTTATAGCTAAAGTTAAGTTAAACTAGAATTTAACCGAACGGTTGCTTTAGAATTAGATTAGAGCTCTAAATTAACTCTATTCTAAAGCCCTTATTCTAATCTAAACTTATAACTAAATGTTCCCTAAATACTTAACCAGTTAGATTATAGTCTAGATATCTCGCTAATAACCGCAACTATTATTAATTACTCTCCGTATAGTATAGGCCACCTCTATTTTTACTAAACTATAATAACCTTAAATAGGATCTAATCCTTTTCTCGCTATAGCTACCGCTAAGGCAACGTAACCTAACGCCCTCTCCTACTTATATTGGGTATGCTATTCCTAGTATTAATACGCCATTACTATATCTTAAGAAACTTGTCGCTAATACTATAGGCCCTTAGAATAATACCTGTCCTACTATACTAGCTACTAGCTAGCAAAATATAGGATAAATATAATGTCTATATAGTTGCCTCTAATAGAAGAACCTATAGTAAAGGTAATTCGCTATACTACGTCTAGATGACCTAAAATTATATATATAGGCAATAATCTTAGGGCTTCCTAGTGCGATAGGAGGTCTTACTACAAGGCAAACTTAACTAAAGTCACTATCTCCACGTAGATTAGATTAACTATAATTAATTAATACCTTTTAGCCTACCTAGTAAAACGTATCGCGCTAAAAATAGGGCTAGATAAACGTTAGTAATATATTATAATTATAACGGACACCTATATACTATCTTTGCGGATAACTGTAAATATAACCTAGCCTACCCTATAATAAACTGCCCTTAATAGAGCAGCCCTTAAGGCCCTATTATTTCGGATAGGTATAGTCTTTATATAGGCGGCCTATATCTACTCCTTATTATAATCCACCCCCGCTTCTAAAAATATCTTAACTAATAGCTAATATTTAACCATGCGTAGGTCTTAAGGCGTATTAGACAGCAATACTAGACTTAAGGCTATGTCTATACTTAGGACTAAGTTTATACTATCTAGTTTCCGCCTATAAAGTAGTATAATAAGTCGTTTAAAATTATAGCCGCAGTTCTGCGTATAGTTAAGCTGCGATAAACTCTACAAGTTTGCGGTAGCCGTATGCCCCCTTTCCGTATTTACTATATAGTTAATGCTAGGCCGCCCTAGCACCTTTATCTTTTTATATATATTTAACTATACGCGGGCTAGCATATTCTATATAGCCTTATATACCTATAGCGCTAGTACCTTTTTATATTCTACTACTTAATAGATAACTTTTTAGATCGCCTACTTGTATAGTAAATTATTTAATTATCTATAAAATAAAACGTATAGGATACCGTCCTTAATAATAACCTACTTAAAAGTTCGCTTAATAGTATTAAGTCTCTCTATAGTAATGCCTAAGCTGGTAATAAGCTGTATATCTTTTTATAGATCCGTAGCGCTTGCAGAGTTATACTATACCGTATTTATAGCATACCGCTGTTATATATCACGTCCCATTGTAAAAAAACAGTCTAGTATCCTAAGTAGGGAATAGTAGTGTTTAGAATTCCATGCTTAGTATAATAGAAAGGTGGTGTAACATTAGTAATAAATAGAGTCTCCTAGCCTAACGTAACGCGATTTAGCGTAAATTAGCGTAAAACGCAATAGGTTACGCTATTTAGCGCATTAGTGTCCACAAATATCACCGTGCTCTTATTATACTCCTCCTATCTTAACTAGCTTATAATATAGTATAAGCTATAAATACTACTTTAAACATACGGTTCTATATAGATGTTATTTTTAGCTTTCTTTTAACTAAACTATAGCAAATTGCAGCTTAATGCGGCAATTTACAAATAAGCTCTATTTAGCAGTAATATAGAAAGTATAAGACTAAAGTAAAAAGCATAGGCGGTCTAACCTATTATAAATAATATTGTCTAAGATAATAAAAACGGAAGAAGGGTAGATATAAGGGCGTTAATATTAAAGAGATAAACGATAATATACCCTTACGCTAATAAAGCTTAGAGGAGTATTAGACAGCCTATTATAGGGCTAAGCTAGAGCAATATAATAAGTGACCACTTATACAATATATAGACAACGATGTACTATTATACTATTAAACCTCGGAAGGGCATTATATAACTAATTATAAGGCCGAATTGGAGTAAGGTAATAAGTGGCTACCTATATAAGCTTTAGGCGATAATATTATTAATAAGCTAAATAATACGGCTGCGGATGTGCACTATAACAATAATTCTGTAATATTTAATAGGGTGTATAACCTAGTGATAGTTAAGACCAATTAGTAAACTTTAACTAGAATATCTATAGACGTCTTTTAGACTAAAATATTTAAAGGGGCCACTAGCTATACTGTAGGAAAGCCTCTAAAATGGAACTAAGGAAATCCGTAAACTGTAGACAATACTATAGTAGTATATAACATTATACCGCGTATTAAGCGTACTAGTAATATACCAGATAAGATACCTCCCCTATTTTATCCGTTTAGTAGTAAGGTAGAATATATATAGGTCTTATAGTGGGTAGGCTATAGGACTTCTAACCGCGCTATTAACGAGTGGTTTAACAATATTAGGTTTTAGAAAGTATTTACCAACCATTTTTCTTACTAGAGTGCTAATAATATTAAAGCAAAACTACTTTTAAAATAGATATAATCTAAGAGTAATTAACTATAGTAAATTAAAATAATTATAACCGTAGGGGACTAGTAGCTACTGGTGTGTTACCAAAATGCTCTAGAGATTATGTCCTTTCTTATTAGTTATAGCCCTTTCTAAGGAGATATAACTTTCTCGCTAGTAAGGTAGTACTTATTAGTAGGAATAAGAATATATAATAAGCTTAATACGGTAGACTAGTAATAGAAGACGTAAAAGCAGCTACCGCTTAGCGTAACTATAGTGCCGATTATATTAGCTAGTGATAAGACCTAACTAATATAACACGCCAGCGGTAAGAAAGTATAGCCGCTTTATATTTTAATTGGAAATATTAAACTACGCGTTTAACAATCCGTAAATTAACTAGCCCTATTACTGCTTATATACCTTCTAGTCTATATACCTAGTAACTAAATAATATAACTAGCGGTGTAATATAAGACCCTTACGGCTATCCTTAAACGTATACTTTAGCGATAACCCTACTACTAGTATAGTTATACTAATAATGCCTATAGCATTAGAGAAAGCTGGTAAAGAAGGAGTATATCTCCTATACGTGGATAGCTAGGATTAATACTGCTTTCTACTTTTAGCTATATTTATAGCTAATTATAAAGAATAGGTCACGCTTATAGGTATTAAAAGTGGCCGTAAATATTTAACTTGTTATATATATATAAATAAATAGCATAATCTAACGACTGCTATTTAGTAACTGTGGCCGTTCCGTATATACTAATTATTAAAAAACCAAATATAAATATAGTAGGAAGGTTATAATACTAATAAGAAGAATAACTTAGATTATATTTAGCCGTTTCGCAACTTTATATAGGGCTATAATCTATCTAATATCTATAAGATAATAGCGCCTAATTTCCTATACTAGGTGCTTAAAGGCCTTACTAGTAAATATCTTATATACTAGGTTAAGGGGCTTATATAAAGTAAAATATAGGCCAGAAAATATTAGGGCCTTAATATCCCGCGTATAGATAGTTACGGCTAAGAGATATTAAATATTAATACACTTATTACCACCCGCTTTATATAGGTGGAACAATTTACTAATATAATAGTGTGGGATAGCTAGGTAAATGTCGGCTAATAGATAAAAAAGATATATAAATCTCTGTTACGATAATTAGTCCCTATTATAGCACCCTTATTAAAATAGAATAAAGGCGCTATACTATTTATCCGGGCGTTTATAGACTTTATTATACTCTCTTAATATATATTACACGACGAATTAACCATCCGGTACCTAGTAGCAGCTATTTATAGAATAGATAAGATAAAGGATATATTCCTTCCGTTTTAACTAAGTAAGGTAGAACTACTATACTTTAATATTCCTAAGCTATATGCTATTACCTACTATTTAAAGGGTATTTAGCGACTAAAAGTAATTAGAGGTATAGATATAAAGTATTTAAAGCAAGTATATAAGCTATAGAAGGTATTTTACTATAAGACTAATAAACGGAACAACTATAAAGAGCAGATGCTACGATATAATACTATATATCTTAATACTATACTTTAAAACGAACTTAAGCTATAGGCGTTAACTAATATAATTAATATAGTAGACCTAATAAGCGTAATATAGATAATATAACTAGGCCCTATAGTTAATATATATGTATATTACTCGTATATATGGAACTTTAACGACTATATAACTTAGACACTTTAAGACTAGAGAATTAATATATCTATCTAGTGTATAGTTAAGGAGGTATAGCGCTAGATAGAGATTACCGACTTTATATCTAAACTAGCCCCCTTTATAAGGGAATGCTATAAGCAGATTAATAAAATCCGGTAAATAGACTAGGACGTTAACCGACTAGAGGCCAATAACAATTGGGTATTAAAGATGCCCTTAAGTATCTATTATAGCGTTATATACTATATTTACTTTAGAAAGAATACTACTAACACTAATAAGCTTAATAAGGTGTTTGCTTAATATACCCCATTATAAGCTAATACTAGAGCCCCCCGTTATAATGCTATAATAGTATAAGAATACAAGTAGGTAAATAATAGCCTTTATAGTAATAAAGTAGGGAGGCTTTATCTGCTACTTATAATTTAGAATACTAGGCGATTAGATAGTAAGGGTAAATATCTAAAATATACCGGTGCGTTAGTAGAGACCCTCTAAGTTTATAATAGTGGTAAAATTAACGCAAGAACTGGAATGCTTAGAGTATAAAGTATAAAGCTATTTAATAGCAGGACGAAACGTATACTAGATGCTCTCTAGATATATAATATTAACTATATCGCGAGGCCTATCTTACTTATACTAACGGATATTAACGTTATAGACTATTTCTTTATAAATAACTATAGCGATTAGGATATATATAATACTATATATAATAAAGATTTCGAGCAAATAAATAGGGTATAGGTTAATGCATATATAAGGAAATAGGCTCGCACTAGGCGGTAAATAAATATAACTTAGCTAAAATAGCGGTAAGTTATAACTAGCGGCGCCGGATTGCAATAAAGGGGTAGATTATCGCGACTATAATAAACTAGAATATAACACTACTATATATTGCCCTCTACGCACTAGCTACCCATTATATCCTATATACTATACTATCTACCTTAAGAGTAGGCAAATATCGCGAGGAACTAGGCTTTTATATAGTATAGAAAAAATATTATATAAAGTAGGACCCTATACTATAGTAAGGCAATCTAATTGCCCCGTTATAAAGCCTAATAAATAGTTAGGCCGCCCTCCTAACTTATTATTATAAGTTTATTAAAGCTCCTTTTTATATACTTGGCGAGAAATGC
>Ga0307515_10008230_pt1 | contig 20391 bp, 24 predicted proteins | sample 17_EM_MG_FD_194513 | JGI IMG/M metagenome (GOLD analysis project Ga0307515, IMG submission 194513) | Populus trichocarpa ectomycorrhiza microbial communities from riparian zone in the Pacific Northwest, United States - 17_EM | ecosystem: Host-associated > Plants > Roots > Unclassified | place...
GAGCACTCGACGGTAGGGAGAAGACCCTGGGAAAGGACCACCCTTCCACGCTCACCACCGTCCACAATATGGCCTTGGTGTTCAAAAACCAAGGCAACTACGGCAAGGCGCTGCAGTGGTACCAGCGAGCACTCGACGGCAGGGAGAAGACCCTGGGAAAGGACCACCCTTCCACGCTCACCACCGTCCACAATATGGCCGTAGTAAAAGGACACCTTTCCACTATCACTGGTATCAGTATCGATTGTCAGGGGAATGTCCATTAGCAATGCCACCAACCCCACCAACCCCACCCACCTCCATCCAGTCTTGTAGTCGTAGTAAAAGGACACCTTTCCACTATCACTGGTACCAGCATCGATTGTCAGGGGAATGTCCATTAGCAATGCCACCAACCTCCATCCAGTCTTGTGGTGTTTATATACAACTAGATGAATTCTCGAAGATTCCAATTTGTAAGCAGAAAGTTGCCACAGCGCATAATTGACTACAAGGCCTGGTGGCGGCGTTGTCGCCGATAGGATGTGAACTTCGCTGCGCTCAGGAGTTAATATGAAGATTTGGTTAACACAGTTCATAAATCTCAAGTAGAGAAGTAGAAAGGATTGGAGCACGTTTGCTCACCGCTCCGGTTGCTCGCACCCGCTCTATATTCTGACTCTCTTTTCACCTCTCATTCATCCTCTAGCTTTATTCTACAGCACCCTCATCCCAGTCTCCCTCGTGGCAACAAAACGTCACGTGGCCATGACGTGTGAGTTCAAGGAAAATGACGATAGCGGAAGATCACTGGTGTTGCGGCCGAAACGCGTACATGACGCCACAGAAACTGACGCACTGCCACATGCCAAACAATTCCAACCAATGAGAATGCTTCAAGGCGACGCAAGATATGTATGTTTACAGAATATCTCGTCTAGCTAGCAATGTATTCTAGTTAGTTTAGGAGGACGACGAATATAAGTAGACACTATGAGAGGAAATGAACGAGTCAGAGTTGGTTGGGTGGAGCAAAGTGGAGTAAAATAACCAATTCTGCGTGCTACTGATTGTATATTGGATCTTAAGGCTCACTGAAAAAGTGTTGCACGCCCATAATCTACTCAAGTAGTTCCTCCATCCCATATCTTACGCTATGGTAGTATTCTCTACAGAGCTTGACTTCAAACATTGTGTGTGTGTTAAGGACAGGCGCTGGGAACGAACATGTCGCAAGCAGTCCTGGGTTCCTTGGACCGTTGCCGACTCCTTTAGTTATATATTGGATTCTTTGTGCCATTTCTGGGTCCCTCGAACCATTTACGCAATATAGACTGACAGCCATAAGTGAGGACCCGGCGATCTACAATTGAAATCCTCACAACCAGAACTGGAGCTTTGAGAAAAGAATGAAGCCAGTATCTCAAAACCGCTGAAGAGCACATGATACCCTAGGGATTCGCCCCCCTGGACGAGAATAAACCCCAGGGGATTCATTCCCCTAGACGGAAACACTTCCCAGGGAGTTCAATGCAAACAGCCCTTATGAGACGCAATCCCCAAGAGAACATAATCTTAATAACTCGTTTAGCACAGAACGTTCATAAAGTATACTTATCACTACAATTTGGCCGTTTGTTGTACGTACGATCATGCATTCAATGACCCCCGCGGTAGATTAATGAGAGTCATGAGCAAACTGCTAGATAAATAGAGTAGTAGCGATGATGAGGCCCTAACATGTAACATGTAGGAGGTGCGTTGTCAGGTAGCAGCCCTTCGTGCATACCATGCCAAGCTGGCTGCTTAACTGAACATTGAGGCTACCTGAAGGAGAGCCTTCTAAACAGTCTATCACGTGTATTGTTTGTTTTAATCATAATGCATTCACTCTATCTAGAGTAGGACAGTGCCCAATTCGCCTCCTTCTACCCTGTCTATCGCGTGTAGTGCAAGGTGAAATTCTCGTAATTGTTTGTCTAAAACTTCGAATCTACCGGTTACTTAATTACTAAGTCTTATCTCTTACACGCTCGGTTTCCTTAAATTCGGTTCCACTTCCTTTTGGGTGGAGTTTGGGGTAAAGATCGCCGTATAGCAAAGCCGGTGATTGGCTGGCCGGACTTCCGATTGAGTGATGCCAGAGTACCACACTCTGGGCAAGCATGTAAACATTGTGGTATGCACTTTTGTAAGGACTACATGAGGCCGGCAGTGTGTAAAGTAGATGAGAAGTCAACACCGACATACTTTTGATACCACTCGCTGCCCCACTATCCCCAACATGGTGCGAATGGAACCGAATCTAAGAAAACCGAGCGTGTAGGGGATAGAGGAGAGAAAATCCATTTGCAAAGCCAAAAATGTAATTCAAACGCTGATACGATGCAGATACTCGGAAACCATACGCCCCGCAAACCACAATCAGTCCCTCTCGGCCTTGCTTTTTATGTAGGAGTCCATTCTGAAATATGACGATAACACGCTCTGAACGCGCTCAAAATATGCTCATAGCCCTGCGCCCCTCTGGGCATCTACAGGGTAGCATCTTCTTCACTTCACCGGAAATCTCCAGGAAACACTTCCCATCTGCATCTGTTCCACCCTACACTCCTGCACGTCACTCGGCACGGTCCAATTTATCAGCGCTGCACTTAGAAAGACTTTTTTTTTCAGAACCGAGACACTGCCGGGAGGAAGCGCGCGAGCACGCCCATGAACAGCCGTTCTTAACTGGACGATTATTGGGATAAGCGTGGCCGATGGTGTTTATGGGCCGCATTGCAGATCCTGCTGACCCTTGACCGTATACTTATGGGCGATTCATGAGCAGAACATGAGCAGACTCATGAATATGCATCCCATTGCGGCCGAGCAAACATACTTTCACTTTTGGGTGGCTTTCTTAGTTCGTGAATGCTTGTGGCTAGGCTCGTTCCCAGCCGCCACTTGGCACGCAACTTCTGAGAGGAGAGGTTATTATCTCTCTCGCTTCCTGGCTCATCTTTTGTCACTGGATTAGGGTTCTGAGAATAAAGTTTATCTTCTCAACACCTCACCACGAGCCGCAACACCACCACAGGACCAACGAGCAAGAGGCAACCATGGCCGCCTACGATTCACATTCAATAGTACTCACCTCCGATCTCTTCTCCCTCGCCGTTCATCCCACCCGCCCCATATTCGCCGCTGGCCTATCTTCCGGTCATGTCTACACCTACACCTGGCCGAGCACCCCCGACGACGATGAAACCCCTACAACAGAACAAGACTACACTGTAGCTTGGAAAACGCACCGCCACAAAGGCTCCTGCCGCAGCGCTGTCTATTCCGACGACGGCGAGACGCTTTACACCGCCGGTACTGACTCCATTCTCAAAGCCGCCGCCTCCGCAACTGGACGTGTCGTCTCCAAATCCCTCCTGCCCTCGTCCACCGACCCCGCCACCGTCCTCCTCCCTCTCTCACCCCAACATTTACTACTCGGCACTGACGCGGGACACATCCATCTCTACGATCTCCGTACACCCTCCCACCTGTTCTCTGCCTCCCCTGCCGCATCATGGACTGCCGTGCACGAAGACTACATCTCCTCCCTCCTCCCACTCCCCGCAACCGCTGCATCAACGACCGGATTCTCGCGCACCTTCATCGCGACCGGCGACACGACCCTTACGCACCTCGACGCACGGAAGCCAGGAATGGCCCTATCTCGCTCCGAGCCGCAGGAAGACGAGATTCTATGCACTGCCTTCGTGGCCAACGCGCCATCGCGACAGACCGGCGGCTCGGAGAAGATTGTCACGGGCACATCGTCGGGGGTGGTAACGACATGGAACAAGGGTTTCTGGGAAGACCACCAGGAACGGATTCCATTGTCGCGGAGCACGGGAGATTCTATTGACGCGTTGCTGGCGCTGCCGCAAGGGTTTGAGGTTGAAGGCGCAGGCTGGGGGACTTTCTTTGCTGCTGGATCAGGAGATGGGAAGGTTCGCATTGTTAAGATGGGAGGGAACAAAACTGTTGCAACGCTCGCGCATGCATACTCGGCGGATGAGGCACGGCGAATGGTGGGCGGACGGGTAAAGGCTGGAGACTACACTGAGGGCCTTGAAGAGGGCGTCAGCGCGCTGGCGATAGACTGCGAAGGACGCATTGTATCCGGAGGTGGAATGGTTGTGAAAATATGGACTCCGCGAGAAGCGCAAGACGGGGAGGAATCCGAGGTGCCGGGGAAGAAGAAGCGGAAGGAACTGGACAGCAACGACGACGACCCAGAAGAAAGTGACAGTGAGGTGGAAGGGGAAAGCAGCGATGACGAGAAGGAGAGGAAGAAGAGGAAGAAGAAGAAGCGGAAGGGCGGGAAGGGGAAGGCGAAGAGCGCAGGCGTGAGGAATGTTAATAGCTTTACGGGCTTGGATTAGGTGATTGATCTCCGCTGTATCCTATTGTATAAAGCAGACGGACGCCATACGACTTCTACAGTGGCAGGTTCGACGATATCAGACAATCCGACCTTTGGGACAGTTGTATGTGCTAGCACTCTAACGGGACCCGACCCGAGAAAAGTATTGACACAGCCTTCAGCTTCCTTGGGGAGCAAAGGGAATAGGAATAAAAACAATACGACCACGGCAGGACTCGAACCTGCAGCCTTAGTCTTAGGAGGACTACGCTCTACCATTGAGCCACGCAGCCTGGCAATAAAAGGTAATAAGAATTATACTATACAAAAGTAATGGATTCTCTTTTAAACTGGATTCGCACGAGCATCGAACAAGTCCTAGACTCCTATGTATGTGGTGGTTAGCTCAAAGAAACAGTCTCTATATACTAGTGCCGGAACTTCTGGGTGCTATTTCTCGTGAGTTCGAGCTGTATTCTGTTACTACCCTGCTCTTGTCAGAAGCAACGAGATGCAGATATTAAATAAGAGTAATCCCATGATAAATCCAGTCACACTTGCGTAGGAACAGGAGCAAGCCAATTCCGGTACCCTCTGTCCGTCGCTGTAACAACTTCTTGATGCATGTGGTACAGACGGCGCAATGCCTCATGTGCATGAGATGACTCGTACAAAACTCCGAGCTTCGGGTTACGAGCCAAAATGACGCATGTTGACAGGTTCGCAGGCGTGGATCACTCGACAGGACATATTGATTCATGGGTCGTGGTCAATTCGACAAACCCAAGCGTGCTCATGTATAAAAGTTTATGGGTATCGGTCGAGTTATAGACTGTGAGGTCTTATGACTGTCTTTATGTGTCTTCTCATGGTTGAGAGTCTAGAGCTAAACTTTATATTCCCTTCACTGGCTCTTAGGAGATTAGAGCAGTACCAACCATCTCTGGTGATATCTTCCTAAGGGATTGCGTCTCCTGGAGGAAACTCTCGTCTAAGGGATTGAATCCCCTGGCTCTAAGAGACTCGAAATGTAAAGTGGCCGAAAATGTATCTGAACGAATGTAACCGAAATCAGTGATACATTCTTATTTTCAATGCAATTAATGTATCCATGATCTTAAAATTTGTATGGTGATGTATCTAGAGTGGGAGATTGCGTCCCTTGCGGATATTTCATCTACGGGGTGAATCCCCTAGGGTATGATTTCAAGGATAATTCTATGATCTCTAGCTTCTTTCTTCTGTCTCGCGCTCGAGTTATAGTTACAAGGATCCGGCTGTTGATTGTTGATACATTTCGTACGATTAAGTTTAGATAGGATCATAGATCCTCACTCGGACGTATACGATCAAGAGTCCAATTGTATCCTATTTGTTGGCGGGAAAGCATCCGCATCTAGATACCCAGGAGTCGGGTTTTAGCCCCAATTAGGGACCGATATTAGAGTCAATTCCACCATAACAGAGACTTTACCTGATCAATTTGTTGCACCAAGATTCCTGGCCTTGTCATATTGAAGCGTCGTGCCGTGTCATGATTCTTGACATCCCCTTATACAATTAGAGTAATATCTGTCGCGAAAAGACCGGTAAAGGGACTGGTGTCTCTGAACACCTTGGAGCGCTTATCAGACGCACAGCGAGACCGAAATGAGGACTAAGTAAAACACCATGCGATCCAACCGGGCTTGCAGCGTCAAGTCCCACACTTCGTGAGCCAGATCCAATTACATACTCGCCAGATTTTTAAGTGTCCACACAGCCTTAATGACTATAAAGTAGATGGCTACTATTGGCATGATAAGATCCAGGGTTAGGGGTGCAGGGGTGCAATCTGTAGGAATTGGTTCGCAAGTTATCGAACCCGGTACATGCCAGTGCTTTGTCGATCATAGGCTGCACGGAACAAAGTGCCGCCGATCCAGAAAACCGCCCATTGGACTCCGCCATCCCCACAATTCACGACCGAACTTCCCCGCTCGGCCGTAACTGCCGTCTTCGTCTGATTCGTAGCTTTTGATAATAAACTTCGGTAGTGGAGATTTCAAGTATCTACAATTCTAATCTGTTCATTCATCGCTCATAAAGACAAAGTGGTAAAGAAAAAAACACCAGCCCCAAAAAACAGACTTTTTCCAAACTCCTTAAAACAAACAAAGCAAAAAGAATCTAGCATTTCAGCAGCAGCTCGCTAAACCGTCAGCGAGTTGGAAAATGTACAGCAGAGATAAGTATGTCGAGATAGGTATGTCGGGTAATGTGTCGGGTGGTGTGAGAGTAACTTCTAATCAGTCGCCAAAGAAAAAAGGTATATCGTCCCCCGCGTCTCGTCTATGGCGTTGTTGAAAACCGCCTTCTCCCCCTCTCCGTCTATGCAGTATCCCATCGCTGCCGCCCCCTATGCAACCTCCTTCATATCCCTGAACGCCTTACTACTCATCTCCAGCACTGCCTCAAACCCCATGCGTCCCCTCTGCGCATTCTGCCCAAACCGTTCCACACTCCACTCCTCAACCTTCGCGCACACCCTCGAGAACGCGCCGTAAGCCGTGATCTGCGCGTCCTGCGTAAACAGCGTCTTCCCCTCCGGATCCTCCGGGTGCGGCGAGTACACGACGGTCTCCTGCACCGAGACGATGTTTGAGCCCGTCAGGTTCACGGAGCGGAGGGTGACGGTCTGCGTCGTTGGGTCGACTTCGGAGACTTCGCGCACGTACGAGACTTCGGCGCCCGTGAGCTTCAGTAGCCAGCGGGGCGCGCTCTGTTTGCAGGTGATGAGACGTTCGGAGTGGAGCTGGAGGTGTTAGCTGGGGGGGAGACAATGGGAGGAGGGGACGGACAATGCCAGATGCTGGGTCGACGGAGCGCGAGAGGGTGTCGACGGCGATAACGTGGGTGGATTGAGTGTTCCAGGCGCAGTACTTGCGCCAGTTTGCGATGGAGACGTTGCGCCAGGAGTAGTCGAAGGTGCAGTTGTTCTCAAAGACTCGCATGGTGATGTGGTTGGTGTGAGTGTCGTGTGCTGTCGTGTGTGATATGGGGGAATGGAAACGGGGGAAAGGAAAGGTTGGGGTAGATAAGAAACCTGTGGGAGTTATGGGCGAGGCTAGCAGGTTTTCGGGCGGCTCGGCTGCAGGGTAACCGAGAATTTTTTTCTTGCGGTGAGATGGAGGAGTGGGCTTGCCTTGATCCGGCCATGGGAGGCGATCCAATCGGAACGGGGATGTCACGTGAAAGGCTGTCTGCTATCTTGTTTTCCCCTGCTGATCCAGACAATCTCTGCTTATCGCCGTGGTGCGCTCAGGCTCCAAAAGCAAAACTTCCTTATCCATGTGGCTGCAGCAAATGGCCCAGAACTCGCTCTCGAATGCTCGAAAGCGGGGCGAGACCCTGTAACACATCTAGATGCTGTATATGTTCGGCGTCTTCTAGATGTTGCACAAAAACTTTTGTGGCGCGTCTCAGGCGGCAGTGGAGATTTAGGTATGACGAGATGAGGGACAGCATGGCTTGGGTTACGACGGCGTTTGGAGGCATGAGCCGGTTTCCTTGTCTGCTTGTATCATGGTGGCGTTTACTGCTTTCTGTACCTAGGATGCATCAAGAAAAATGAGTTTGCACTCGAGCGAAGATTTTCTGTTCATTCAGCGCGAAGATTTATATCGCTCAGACTAATTCGTCTCGTTTATACTAGTACTCGATTTCTTAATCCCAATTTCATGATCACGAAACATCTGTAGACGGATAATATGACATCTATGCCTATCTATGGTACGGTCAGTTGGGAGACAGTGCTCGGGCGCACTTGAAGGTACCTTAGTAGGTAGACTTGGATACGATGCTCGAGCGCACTGGAGGTGCACCTTGAACGGTGTTTAGGTGCACTTGGAGACTGTGCTCGGTGCACTTGGAGACGGCCATCGGGGGTACTTGGAGGTGTACTTTGAGATGGTAGGTACTTAAGTACACTTGGAAGTGTAAGATGCTCAGATGTACTTGGAGACGGTAGATCTGGGCGGGCCGGTAGATCTGAATACTATGCGCCTAGACGGCTACGGCATTTAATTTATGCGTGGGCCTGGGTTTGAGACAAAGTATGCGCAATAAAGAAGCATGTACCCCGCTCGCGAGCTCAGATTCCACGTCGAGCACAAGCTTGCAACTATGGAACCACATCTGTTACCGCTCCGGATATACTCCGCTCATTCCCGCCTCCCCATCACCACCTCCAGATAACCGCAAACATGAGCAACATCATCAAACCTAAGATCCTCCTCCTCGGCAAGATCACCCAGTCCGTCTCCCCTCCACCTCCCACCACCCTCTAACTTGCGCCCACTACAGCGCCCACAAAGAATGGGCCTCCCTCTCCACCCTCGCAACCCTGATCACCCCAGCCTCCACAAACCGCACCGACTTCATTACCGAATGCCAATATGCCGCCTTCAGCACCGTAGTCGCAGCATACCGCACCCCCGCCTCCGCCTCAATCACAGGCCCAATCGACCACGCCCTCGTCTCCACCTTCCCAAAGTCTCTAAAATTCCTCTGCCACAGTCCGTCCTCTCCCCCCTCCTCCAACCGAGCTAACCCCCACAGACGGCGCTGGATACGACCAGATCTCGATCCCTGCCTGCACCGCCCACGGCATCCGCGTTAGCCACACCCCCACCGCCGTCGACGACTCAACCGCAGACGTGAATCTGTTCCTGCTCATTGGCGCGCTGCGCGGGTTTTCGCGCGGCATCCTGGGGCTGAGGAGGGGGGAGTGGTTGCGCGGGTGCGGGCTCGGTCATGATCCGCAGGGGAAGGTTTTGGGGATCCTGGGCATGGGCGGGATCGGTAGGGCGTTGAAGACTAGGACTGATGCGTTAGGGATGACGACGGTTTATCATAACCGTAACCGGTTGCCGCAGGATCTGGAGGGCGGGGCTGAGTATGTGTCTTTTGACGAGCTGCTGGGGAGGAGTGATGTGCTGTCGTTGAATTTGCCGCTGAATGTAGGTTGCACACAGTGCACACCCTGAGAGGGAGGGGGGCTGATTGGGGATAGGAACATACGAGGCATATTATTAGTACGAGGGAGTTTGAGAAGATGAAGGACGGAGTGGTGATTGTGAATACGGCGCGAGGGGCGGTGATGGATGAAGCTGCGCTTGTGGAGGCGCTAGGGAATGGGAAGGTTGCGAGTGTGGGGTTGGATGTGTATGAGGATGAGCCAGAGATACATCCTGCGCTTGTGGAGAATGAGAATGTCCTGCTGCTGCCGCATATGGGGACTTTTACTCATGAGGTGAGTGAGGCAGATGGGGAGTTTTTAAACTACAGAGGGGCTGACGAAAAGACAGACGAAATATAAGATGGAGTGCTGGGCGATTGAGAATGTGAGGCAGGCGGTCGAGAAGGGGAGTGTGAAGAGTATTGTTCCGGAACAGAGGGGGGTGGCGTTTTAGATATAGACTACTGGGGCTGATAGAACGTAGATGGTATAAATGCATCGTTAGAACACATACAGTTACCCCCAATGAGAAGATGTATCCTGATAACTTACCTATGAAGGAGATGCACAGTTCGATGAGTGTAATCATGAGGCATCACTCACGCCATTTTCTCTCTGGATGGAGGGATAGCTCCTGAACCTCGCCCATCACTAACTCTGGCACATCAGCCTGATGGAGCAAACGGTATGTCTAATCGCCCACAGCTTCGCCAATCTGCTAATCCCCGTCGGGATCTTGCTCATCCCCGGACTTCGCTGAGAGTTCTTCAAATGTACCGTTCGATACTTCTCACATGTAGGAATTGTAGAAATGGCCGCGCAGTTTTTTGGTGCGATATATCTCTTGGGGGGGGAGCACCGGTCATCTTTTCCTTAATAGCAATTCAGATCCTCGCATATTGGTTGTTATTAAAACGAATGGTCTATATGCCAACTTTTCCTTAGGATCCTCCCGTTCTCGGCGATTTGGGGTGCTTTGGTATGAGTTTTTTGGAAGGTAGTTCTCCCTATCGAACGTCTTATCACGCATCAATCGCCCTTGTTCTTCTGGTGGTCAAGCTCATCTGATGGTGCCTGTCTTTCTTAAACCATCCTTACGATCACGGGGCTACATACTTGTCGATGTAACAAGTGCGGATAATTGTGCACAAAATCGTCGATAAGGAGAAGCTTCAGCGGATTGGATTGACTCTTCTGGGAGGATTAAGGTACTGACAGGACTCGATGAGCTGGAGAGAGATATTATTGAGAACGAACCACGGCCACTTCTAATGATGAGAGGTGCCACCGGGTTTAGTGTTTATCTAGGTACTCTATCGCTTTTATTTTTGTTGGTGTTGGTTGTGAGTAAAGTGTTGTGAATACGTCGTAGATCCGTTTGGAGATCCAGAACCGTGAGAAGGATATCGGTGGTGGTGGTGACATAAACACGGATCTAGCTGATGTGTCGGTTGAGCATGATGAGGGGAAGAAGAATTAGTAGACACCCTCAAATGATAGACCCTCAAATGACAGACCCTCAAATGACAGACCATCATTGGCTAGTCGAACTCTTGCAGTGCAGATTGAAAGTCTGTGTCGGGTGGTCTAGGATAATATCCTACGTGTTCATACTGGATGTGATTGAATTACGGCAATCTGTAATAAGCAGATGGGATAATGCTAATTTTCTTATAAGCCTAAACGGCTCCCATTTAAGCATCTTTCGACTGAGCCATCCACTGGAAAGCTAGACTGGCCTGCGGACATTTCCGGTGACCTGCATCTATCTCTATCGGCCTGAATATATCTGCCCCGGCCTCCATCTGTCTTCCTATATTTACTGTAACCTGTATAGCTGAACGTTGGATTTCACTCTATTGTCGAGTGATCTGGTGTGATCATTGGGTAAAAAGAGGAGCAAAAGAGAGAGGTTGAAGTGAAGCTATGGCATTAACGAAGATTTCTGAAGAACTTTACGGTAGTATGTTTAACTCTTCCAAATCCAGTTGCCAATTTCAAAATAGATTGAAGGCATCAACCCTTGCCTCTACACTGATGCACATGTACTCCCTAAAGCCTGACGCCCAGAAATGAAAACACCAAAGGAAGTGTGTAAAGATAAAATAAAACGAATAGGAAGTCCTCCACTACATCTTACTCTCGTAACTAGCCGTCTATTTTCCATCCCAAGATTGAGTAAGCTTTACGAGCGATAAGAGCTCTAGAAAAATAATATTTAACCACAAAAGATCCCATGCGAGCACATTGTAGTAATTATTCAGACGGCAATTGAAGAGATTAATAACTTGATATAAATTGATGGGGGGGTGAGTTCCCAAGTAAACACAGCCTCTCACTTGCACTGCACTGTGCAATAGAGAAGCATTAAATGGCTCCTCAATTTACTTAGCACTAGTCTAACATGGCAAAGCAACATGGCGCAGCGGAAGCGCGCCGGGCTCATAACCCGGAGGTCCCTCGATCGAAACGAGGTGTTGCTATATTTTTTTCTTGTGGGAGCCTGAATTCTACTGGTACTGCAATGACTCAACGCACTGGAACAACCACTAACTATCCAAAGGCTAGTTGAATTCCAGGTGTAGACCAAAAGTCCTCCTACAACTAGACCAATAGTTTTAGTTTCCACCTCCAACCCTCGTTTGTAGTTCCCCGCTTAAGAGGTTCACTGTTCTTTAGCCTATAGAAGGTATCAACCGGACTATGCTTGGTATGAAATCCCTCTCCAGCGGCTTCGTATTATCACCCGAAATAATTGCTTTCAAAACTTGCGTACAGCCCGAGGATATGGCTGGCTGAGGGCCTCTGTGGCTCGTTGCTGATGATCTTCACGCTTGTTAATATCTAGAGCCTAGAGGACTTTATCAACTTAATGGTCCTTCTCTAGTCAGTGAGTCATACTCGTTCCCGACTTGAGACGCTTCAACCATACAAAGTATGAAGCCGTAAGGTGCCTTCGGTTCTAACTGATAAGATGCCATCACTATAGAAGGTATATGATAAACTTGTTATATATCAACTGATCTAGTTGGGTGTAAGCCCAGGAAAATCAACCCATGCTATCATTATTATTACCCAGCCCTCAAATACCGCATTTGTTGCATCTGTTACGGCCTTGTATGAGGATGGAGGCTTGTATCAAGACACGAAGTTATAAGTCTCGGCTAGATAAGTGCGTATATATGGGAGACCGTACATATACGGTCCTTGTGGCCTCCATTGATAGTAACAATCAATCGTCACATTCAAGCGTTTTCAAAAAAACTAAATCGATTATTAAAGGAATACCGGTATGTGATATATACATAGCCATTCCGTCCAACTCCACCAGTGCAACTCCAACTCCCAAACAAAAAGCTCCCGGCAATACAACACATCCTTCCATGTCCACCCCTAACCACCGCTACCATCAATTTAGATACCCGCAAGCCCCTCCACAAGCACTGCAATCCCTACAGCTCCCGGATCCGGAATATCCCCAACCTTATCAATATACACGGTCCTTCCTAGCTTCGGTGCCATACCCCTCGTACTCTCCGCACCAGCCCTCGCCTTCTCCGCTGCCCTCTTTAGATCCTGGCCCTTCTCCAGCTCGACCAAAAACGGCTGCAGCGCGTCCATCATCGTACGATCTCCCGGCTGTGCGGGTGTGTACCGTCCCAACTCCTTCATAGCCGTCATAGCGGCCTCCGCCCAAATGGCGACATTGGCGTGTGCATTCCCCTTTGAGTTGTCGCGGAGAGCTTTGACGAGCGCATTGAGATAGATGGAGCACAGTGCGCCTGACGTGCCGTCCATGTTCTCTTCGACGAGGGTGGCGAGGTGGGAGATGGTTGCGACGGGGTCGGTGGGAATATCGCCAGTGGAAATGAAGGCTTGCACTGCTTCTGCGCCGCGTCTGAGACCAGTGCCGCAATCACCGTCGCCAACGAGGGAGTCGTAGCGTGTCAGCTCTGGTTCGGCGGCGATTAGCTTTTGTAGGCCCGAGGAGAGCATGCGGGAGAAGTGGGCGGTGTCCATTGTTAACTGGGACGTGGGGATCTTCTCGCTATCGTCCAATGGGAGGGTCACCTCCGATCCAGTGAGGAGCTTCCAGGTGGTTGGTTTGACGGCTGAAGTCCATCCTAGGGTTTCGTGCGCTGCGTCGAGAAGCGTAATCATGTCTTTCCCTGCGCCGAGCCCAGTATCGACGATACGAAGAAGGGTGATGGAAAAGCCGTTGCCGTTGAGGGAAGTCATGAAGGTGCTAGAGTAGATGCGCTTGGGGACGATGCCATAATCTGAATCTTCTCCAGAGTCAGCACTGCGACAATAGAAATGTAGGGAGCATACTGAGCTTGTCAACAACCTCTGCAGTGATACCGCCCAATTCTAATGGCGATACACCACCAAGATTGTTGATCATTAGCACATATTCCTGCCCTTTCTTGACCCCGCCGAGATAGTTCCTATCCGCATCACCCCCACCAAGCAACTGCTTCAGCATTGTCCCGACCAGACTTTCAATCTTAGGGATTTGCATCCTCTTACACCCACGCTCGTTATGGATTCCCATTCCTAGCTCAATCTCATTTTCCTGCAACATCACCCCTTCTTCCATATCCGCCGTTCCGGGGATATGAACATGTGCTAATGAGCTCCCCAAGGTGACCATATTGTGAGCCACCAGCCTAGCAAGACTCGCACAGTCTGCTAAGTTTGCACCTGTAGATGCGAGGGCACCGGTGATCTTGTGGACTAGCACAGTCCCCGCCATCCCGCGTCGACCGACCTTTCCGCTCTTTTCCCGGCCAACCCCAACGTCCTCGCCCACCACAACCATCTCTACATCGAGTCCCTGTGCGCGCGCCTTCTCGGTCGCAAGGCCAAAGTGCAGGACGTCGCCGGTGTAGTTCATGACGATCAGGAGGACACCGGAGTTGGGGCAAACACGTTGCGAGATGCAGTTGTAGATCTGCTTCACGGAGGGAGAGGAGAATATTGTTCCCGAGACTGCGGCGCGGAGGATACCCTTGCCGACCAACCTATGTGCATATTGTTAGTGAGAGCTCGGGAGACGCTGAAGAGGATGGAATACCCGGCGAATGATGGTTCATGTCCCGCACCTCCGCCAGAGACGAGGGCAACAGCTTCTGGCCCGGAAGGCTTTCGGAAGATGATCTTGTTGACTTCGTCCAACAACACGGAGGGGTTTGCATATTTTGCGGCTTTAAGGGCGGATAATACAAGTTGTGTTGAGTCGTTGATAAAGTGCTTGTCTATCGATACTGGATTAATTATGATAATTACAGGCGGGTTATGAGGACTCACTGGTCATTGTCATTTTGGTGACTGATATTATATAACCGCGATTTGGTGTATAGATTTTTTAAATTTCCTTTGTTGATATATTTGAAATCGTGAAGCTGCACCTTCAAGCAGCGAAAGCAGTGGGATTTAAGTCAATTCTCACAGAGACGACGATCGATGGATCGAGCTTATGATCCCCTTTGCGTGTATTCATATCGATGGTCCTCACCAACAATACTCTATACCGACCTCATACTTCCGCGCGGAACCCAGCGTGCCGGAGTTTGGTGTTGTAAATGGTTGTAACGGAGTGTAACACAGCGTGCGGCGAATCCTTTTTCCGCATCGTCACCACCTCGTCATCCCGCCCCACCCAAGTTCCACAGAACTCTAGGGTGTTGGTACCTGCGTTTACACATCAATGGCCACCACCACCACCACCTTATTTCTATACCGCCAGCTCCGCACCATCCCCCTCACCATTCTCTGGGCGCATCTATTCTGGTCAAAATGCTATTCGGTCGGCGATACATTGGGCGCATCAATGATGCCCACTATCAACGTGTCAGGCGATTGGATCTTGATCTCGAAGTTCTATGTTCGAGGACGCGGCGTTCGCGTCGGTGATCTGGTATCGTATATGCACCCTATCGATGGGCCTAACGTGAATGTTGTTAAGCGCGTCATCGGGATGCCGGGGGATTTTGTTGTGAAGGATCCGAGCGATGGGACGGGGGATATGCTGCAAGTGTGTATTCGGGCTCCCTTGGGGAAGATGTGCTAGCTGATGGGATCTGTAGGTGCCAAGGGGACACATCTGGACGACAGGTGACAACTTGCCGCACTCGTTGGATTCGAGAGTGTATGGGCCTGTTCCATTGGGGCTGGTGCGAGGAAAGGTTGTAGCCAAAGGCCTGCCGTGGAGGTGGATCAAAAATCCGCTTACAGATGATTGAAACAAATGCAGGCGGAGGAAAGTGTCGTTCTCCTCGCCGATCGTGAAGTCGCCACAGATAAATATCTACTCTACGAATGCTCGCTGTGTTTGTAGATTCTAAAGTACATGCCCACCCAGCCCTCGTCGTATTGTACATTACCACTACTCTTCCTTCTTCCGCACAAACATCTTGTCCCAGCCCTCTAATCCGTGCTTCTGCATCAATTGCATTGTGTGTGCGTCCCACTGCCCTCTCCACATGAATGCGCCAATTGGTTCTAGCTTCTGCTTGGTCTGGAAGCTCCTGAGAACAAATCCATCCCGCTTAATATTTCCCTTTAGCGCTGATATATCAATCGATCCAGGTTGCTTGAAGACAACCATTGCGTAACGGTGGTACGGGGAACCCTTTTGGACATGGGGAGGGAGCCAGTCAACAATGGTATCTGAAGGTTTGGCCCCGGTGCCGATGGCTTGTGTCTGTGCAGGAGAGATGTGGATATTCGACACCAACCAGTGTAACCGATACTCGAACCGATCCTTCTCTACATTGGGAACATCTGAAGGTGTTCAGCACCGTCTTCTATATTCCGCAAATGGGCTTGGGAATCTACCTAGATCCACAATTGCTACGGTACAGAGCATCTGACCCGCTTCGAAAGGGAAGACCTTGAATGTGGGTGGGGTCTCGGACTGGAGAGATTCTACGTAGGCTCCAGGCTGAACATCCTTTCCCTGGAATCGGACCTGAACATCCACCACGGGATCAATCTGTGGCAGCAAATCGGGAACTACGTGCATCTGGGTAAGTCGCTGCATGAGGATCGGTCGTCGGTATTCCCTCCATTTCCGGTTCAAAAGGAATCTGTAAACCGGCTTCTGCATACCAACTATAACAATCAGCAACACCCCCCAACCACCACCACCGGAACTCCGCACTTATTCCTATATCAAAGTTGTACTTGACTCTGGGGTTGTTCATATCCGACTGGACTCTAAGGTACTCCAAGTGCGACCGCATCTCCCTGACCCGTTGGGAGTCCGGCGTCATTCCAGGCTTCTTGAGGACATTCATTATCTTCTCGCGTTGCGCATTGACAGCTGCAATCTTCTCAATGCGGTCCTTCTTGATGACGTCAAGAGCAAGTTGGTATGTCTGAAACGGCATGCCTTCTATTGTCCGCATTTTTGCGGCATCTTCGGCGGTCTGCTCGGCAGTGGAACCCTGCGTTCGTGTTCGGAGTCCTCGCGATGTAACCGTGCGTGCGGCGGGTGAAAGCGACAGACGGAGTGATTGTGCGGCAAGTGATCGAGCACAATTCATGGTGGGCCGTGAATGTGGCGGGGTTGAAGTGCGCGGGTTGAAGTAAAGTGGTTGTGTGGTTGGTGTTGCGGCTGTAAAAGAGCTCCACAAGAATTCGAAAAAAGTTTCCGGAGAAACCCTGTAAAGTCGCAACCTCCACCGAGCCTCCTCCGCATTACGACACACCAACACCCCCACCACCAACACCCGCCGCCGCCGGATACGCAAATATGGCAGCTCGTTCAATATGCTTGAAGGCCGGACTTTTTTGCAGTAAAACCAGGGTCGGAGCTGTGCAGGATGTCTTCAAGGTACCTACAAACCTCACGATCCGATGCCAACAGGTCACTTACGACAACTATCCTACAGCCTGTCTTTGGTTCCTCGCGATCAATGGCCACCAATGCCGCTACCTCTGTCAAAGTGTTTCCCGCCAGCCCTCCCGCGCCCATACCGTTCGCAATTCGGAGAGGTAACCTCCCCTGCCGACCATACCTCCAGCCAAACTTAACAGGAACTACTATACAGCACCGACGGTCCTTGCAACCATACACAACTTCCCCACAATGGAGCCTCTACGGTTTGAGCAGTTCCCGAGCACGTTTCTCTACGCACCACTCCGACGGGACATCCTCCACAAAGCAGTTGTCTTTGAGGGAGACGCGCACCGTCTCGGGCGGGCCAACGCAAAGACAAGGGGCGAAGTAAGAGGATCCAGCAGGAAGATCCGGCCACAGAAGGGAACCGGAAAGGCGCGCCTGGGAGACAAGAAGTCGCCCATGTTGCGGGGAGGAGGAGTAGCCCATGGTCCTAGACCCCGAGACTTCTCGTCCGACCTGCCAAGACAGATGTATGATATGGCTTGGAGGACTGCGCTTAGCTATAGGTACCGTAGGGCAGAGTTGATTGTGGTCGATAATACACTGGAACTACAGGAGCCCGATGCGGGTCTGGCCAAGACGATCCTGAAGAAGTATGGCTGGGGTAATGAGGGCTTGCGCTCTCTCTTAATTACAGCTGATCGCCGGCCGAATCTTGAGAGTGCTATGAGTGGACTGGGATCGGAAGGGAGGGTTCTGACGGCGGATGAAGTGGATGTAAAGGATCTAGTGAGTTCTCTTTTCCAGCAAGATCAAATTACACGAGAGAACGCCTCCCTAACTAATTATTGTAGCTGGAAATGGGTAGAGTCGTCATCGAGAAGGAGGCACTGGTATGGTTCGAGAAAGAGCACGGCATCCCAGAGGCCACTGCCTAAGTGGTTATTAGAATGTATATTTGTGTAGGATATCTTAGCCCGAATATCAAGAACGCAATTCCATGGTGTGCACAGTAATTGTTCCATAACTGTTGTGTCAATGGCAATTCTCCTCTCGCTCGCATGTAATTTAGTGCAGCTGTTAAATTTTTGGTCGCACAAGAACCGCAGCACCCAACTCTTCCTATCTCTACCCCCCACACCCGCCGCACCGGCCAACATGTCACGACCACTCTTCTGTTGCGCGAAGGCGATAACATCCTCCCCGTTCGCCCTCTTCCGCACAACAACTTGTCCGCAATTATCAATGCCGCTGCAGGAAAAGATCACGAACCTTGCATTTCACGCCTACACTGCTTCGAACAAATAAATGTCTGTCTCCCCCGCTGTTCCTACCCGCCCAAGCTACTGCTAATGACGAGAATAGACACCATCCGCCGATAACATCCTCTTCAACTCCACTTACAGAGTCCGCAAAATAAAGCTGTACCGCCCTAATGCCTTGAATGGTTCTATTATCAGCAAGATCCAATCGCAATACTAGCATATCTGTCTCATTAGTTCACACCGGGGGTACAGGTACACAGTATCGATGTCCTTCAACCACCCACTCATAAGCGCCAGATAAGTTTCGATCTCTCCATCAAGACGGAGGATAAAAAAGCACCCATAAATAACAGGGAAAGCTTGATTGTAGTTTCGGACATCACAAATAGGGACCCTCATAGTAGCAACGCGAAACGGCGCGTGCACACTAAGACCCACCCGCTCATCTTGATCCCGTCCATAAATGCTATGTACGGCTTCGAGTATGTCGCAATCAGGTGGAGTTGGTATTTCTTTCCGAAAACGATTCGCTGGCTTTGTTGAGTGTGAGCTCCGCTACGTCCCCGACTGCACAGAAGGAATTTTCCCCGGCCCTCTTGATGATAATGTTTGCGAGTTGCGATTTCTCCCAGTCCTGAGGGTTGCCGTTGGGGTGGGAGGAGGAGAGGAGGGAGGGGAATTTGTAGGTGTAATACATACCTCATCGCTCCCCGACATCGAGTCCCGTCTGGCGGAGCTAGTCTTCCCCGACACCCTCTCGCTGCAAGAGTGCTGGAGCATCATCAGCGACACCCTTGAAGTGTTCTCCACCAGCCTGCCCTCGCACGAACCTTCAAACTCTTTGGCTCCCTCCGCGAATCCATCGACCGCTGCCTCAGCCACTCCACAATTGAGGAGATAATCTCCTCCGTCTCCTCAGAAACCACATATGCAAACTAGGCCATAAGCTAATTAAAACTCTGAAAGCTCGCTCCCCACCTCCCTGGGTGTAGCCCTAAAGCAGCTGCGTCTCGGCAAAGACAAAGACCTTCCAGCGACATCGCAACCCAGTTCATGTCGCACCCCGACTTCGTCTCCGCACGCCTCATGAACCGTCCCCCGTCGATCCCGTCTGGGATCCTCCCACCCTCTCCGAGTGCCCAGAGTCCGTCACCGATGGCTTCTTCTCCATCCCGGAGGCGTCACAGCGACTGGCCCTCCTCAAGCAAGACGCACCAGAATACACCGCCTATCCGCACGAAGTCTTCGGCTTGCCAAGCGAGGTGGTGAAGCGTGCAAGGATGCCGGCAAAGGATCTGCTGGGGTGGTTTGTGCGCGAGTATAAAGCAAGGAAGGGGTGCGGTAGAAGGTCCGCGAAGTTGTGGAGCGGAAGACCGAGAGTGATGGGACTGGATTTGTTGTTTGGAAGGGAACCGATGGGTCGTAGATGCACCTGTAGTATAGACGAGTGAGAGTGAGAGGTTAGAGTAAGACAATATATCACATCATATCACACCATGCAAGGCTTATCGGACCACATGCCCACGGAAAATCTACCGGGTATTCCACACGGGTATTACCCCGCACTGAAGAACTCAATCCCGCTTTCATGGTATTCCTCCCGCAGCTTTTTGCGGTATTCCTGCATGCAGCATGCATGTGTTTGTTGAACCCATCCATCTAAGCTCGTGTACCAGCCCCCGCCCGATCCAGGGGGGCTGGACGATTTACAACCCCGAATAGGTGATCAGTTTTACGGTCCGAAAATCTAAAAAGAAGTTTTCGGTCACAGCCTATGTAGATAATAACTGCTCTGGTAGTCTGCCTGCACTTGACCAAAATTGTTTGTGTGTGGTGGAGGTACTCCAGCATATCCCCCGATGTCATGCAGGATAGACCCGAGTTCGGTCTACCT
>Ga0307515_10008231_pt1 | contig 20388 bp, 24 predicted proteins | sample 17_EM_MG_FD_194513 | JGI IMG/M metagenome (GOLD analysis project Ga0307515, IMG submission 194513) | Populus trichocarpa ectomycorrhiza microbial communities from riparian zone in the Pacific Northwest, United States - 17_EM | ecosystem: Host-associated > Plants > Roots > Unclassified | place...
GGGTCCGGGTTTGGCCCGCCAAGACGCTGCGGGTCGGGTTTTTGGACGGTTCTGGAACCGAACCGAACCGTTTATCCGGTCCAAACCCGGACCGCTGGCGGGTTACCCGGACCCGTTGCTAACACTACTCAGGAGGGAGCAAAAAGTGATGAGCGCATTTGTGTCCGGTGCGGGCTCCCCGGACACGTCTATGTCGATTGCGTCTCCTACACACATATAAACGAGTGGTGAAATGTGAAGGAAGCCACTGCTACAGCAGCTCTCGCAACAACCGTAGATTGCTACCCCTTCTGACTAACACCTTGTCCTCTGACCGCCGGTGCCGCCACCGCCGCGGCTGCGAAATGGGTCATGCATTCTGCAGCGTCACACCAGATGTGCTATGACCGCAGCAGCTTCCTAATGTTCAAAAAGCTTTCACGTTCTATAGTAATCAAACTTGGAGACAACAACTCAGTCACTGCCGCGCATTATGCCTTCATCAACAAACAGGGCTATCAAGTCGAAGCCCTCCATACTCAGACATTTCGACCTTCCCTTGTATCGATCACCCAATTGGATTTGGGCGGGCATATGACTATATTTCGGGATGGAAAATGCTCCATCACTCTGCAATCTTCCCGCACTCTCGCCGGAAAGCTAATCAATGGCATATATATCACAATCCCTGCGACCGCACTCCTTTCATCGACTACCAAAAAAGGGACAAAGAGGAAGAGAGAAAGCTCACTTTCAAGAGAACTAATCACAAAACCTATGAACTAACCTACAATTGAGTCCTCAGAGACACCTACGATTGCATCTGCAAATCCACTTGTTACCTCCATCCTAAAGACAAGACTGTGGCACTGACGAGTAGCCCATTTGAATTCAATCGGCATGAAAGCTCTGATTTGTGGATATACACACGATAATTAAATGTGCTCATTCTGCATCCAATCCAAACACAACCAATGGTGAATCAGAGTGCCAGTCAAGCGCACTACAAAGTCTTTTAAACTTGTACATTCTGATGTGCATGGTCCCTTTTCAACACCGACCTTGGAAAACAGTCGATACTATATACAATTCATCAACGGCTACACGAAATACACATCCGTATCGCTGCTCCTAAATGAGAAAGCTGAGACCTGATATCTGCCTACCAGTCATTTCAGGCCCGACTAGACTAAATTGGATATGAGATGAAATGATTCCGGCGCTATACTGGACAGGGAGAATACGACAATAAGACCTTCTGGTATGTCCTAGCGGCCCGTGGAACTACATACGAGCCATGCCCTCCATATGGCAACGATGAGGATGGTGTTGCTGAACGAATTCTTGGCACAATCACTGAAATAGGTCGGGCGATGATAATTGACTCTCAGGCTCCCATTCAGTTCTGTGGAGAAGCAGTTAATACTGCAGTATATCACCATCAAAGATCACCGAATGGATGCCTGAAAAGAACTGACCGCGATGGCTGTAAAGCACTGTACCAAACCCCATACGTGAAGCTGCATAGATTTCCCAAACCGACACCCGATGCTGATGGCAAAGAAATATCGTATCAAGCCTCTCTCCACAATGTACATCAGTTCGGTTGTTATGCCAGTAGACTCATTGCCGAAGTTCAACACCGCCAGGGCAAGCTCGGCCCAAGGTCAAAGCCCTGCATGATGGTAGGCTACACACACGACTCAAAGACATTGTGGAGGATATGGGATCCCGAGTTCCAGAAGGTGAAAGCTCAATCAGCAGTCTTCTTCAACGAAGATAGAAATGCACACAGGTCGCGCTAGCATGGAAGCAATGAGATCAACATGTTTGGATTACCAGATGATGAGGTATATGTCAACAAAACAGATACCGGAGATGAGCCTCTCCGAGGACAAGATTGTCAACCTACGCAGATAGGTAAGCGATCCACATCTCGCATGCATGATGCTCCTGATGAGGAATCAGAATAGGCCGACAGCCGGCTCCTCCGCCGAGAGGATCAGACTGCCCAGCGTTCCGTAGCAGATACAGAAAACTTCGCCCACAGCTGGCGCCTCCTCTGAGAGGATCAGACTGCCCGGCATTCGGCAGCAGCAATCAAGAAATCAAACCAAGCTCCACCAGTGTCTCCAGCTCCAGCTCCACCGTTAGAGAGTCGTGTCACAAGAGGTGAAGGTAAACCCTCCGCAGAAGGATTAACTGCATCTGCTGCCGCTGGATATCCATACACCTACCCAGAAGCTATGAATAGCCCTCAACGAGATGACTGGAAATGAGCCATCGAGGAAGAAATCACATCGATCCTGCTCAATAACATCTTCTCCGCTCTCAACTCCCATGAAGCACAGCAACTGCAAGTTGAGACAATTGGCTCTATGTGGGTTTCTAAGACTAAACACAATCATGATGGGTCTACACAGTACGAAGCACGGCTAGTCATAAAGCGATACAAGCAGACGTACTTCGGTGAGACCTATGCCCCCTTTGGGAAGCTGACTACATTGCGAGATCTCATTCCTATCATCGGCCAAAACAGAACCGGCTCGAATATGGACCTTTTAGATGTAGTTATCGTCTTCCTAAATCCCGAAATCGACTATGACGATATCTTCATGACTGTACCGGAAGGATGGCCAGACCACTCCAACGCACAAACGATCATCGTCAGACTTAGGAAGGCACTCTATGGTCAGAATCAAGCCCTGCGGCTAGGGCACAACCATATCAATGCCTCTCTACTCTCTCGTCAGTTCACACAGTCCTCAGCCGATCCCAACCTGGATCTCACCAGCGACAGTATTCTAATATTTCTGTATGTCGACGATATCTCCATGTCATATCTGGAGGCTGCTACCAAAGCCCTGATCGAGGTCAATGTGAAACTCTCGGAGATGTACAACATTACGAACCTCGGCCCAGTATGCCAATTTGTAGGAATCGAAATCAGCCGTGATGATAACGGAATCAGTATCGATCAGAAAGCCTATATTGCCACAATCCTCAGATTGTTCGGCATGGAGCATACTCACGTTGCGTCGACACCCATGGATCCCAATGTAAAGTTGGACTTGGCCGAGGATTGGGGGGAGTAGGAACTGGCACAGGAAGATATCACAGACTATCAAGCAGTTGTGGGATCACTGATGGACGCAGCGCTTGCAATGCGGCCAGATATCTCACATGCAGTTGCTGCTCTATCTCGGCACAATTTGCAGCCATTCACCAGCCATATGACTGCTGCAAAAAGAGGTCTTCAGTACCTCTAATCTACCGCCGATTTCCGACTACATTTCAACGGCAATGGCATTGGCATTGGCATCAGCAATGGCATCGGCATCCACATCGGCATCGATAATCCCCTCGTACGGTACTCAGATTCTGATTGGGTCCAATGATAGTGTGGACCGCCAGTCCCAGGGAGACCTTGTGTTTCTCGCCAGCAATGGTGGAGCAGTCTGGTGGCAGTCTAGGAAGCAAGGCCGCATCGCCATGTCAACTCTCGAGGCCAAATTTATTACCTGTTCGGAGGCCTCCAGCGACGCCTAATGGGTACTCCAATCACAGGAAGACATTCACAGCAAAGACTTACCACCACTCCCAATCAACTGCGACAATCAGGGAGCTCTCGCTGTCATCACCACCGGAATCATTTAGGCTCTCACCAACCACATCGACAGTTGTTACCACAATAGTCTGGATCTGGACAGACGCCAAATAGTCAACTACTCCTATGTACACATGGAAGAAAATGTGGGACATATATTCCCAAAGGCACTTAGTCAGGATAAACATATGAAGTTTACAAAAGCAATGGGTCAATCGTAATGGAGGTCAATTTAAGATTTGATTGAACGTTGTTTTCACATTGTCTTTTGGGAATACCGATTTCTGTGTTTATATTGATGGCCATCCTCAGGCTACAGTAGTACTCTTTCCCTGCTCACTTATCACGCAGGGTTGTAAGGAGGCTACTATGGGAATCACAATGGTGTTTGTTTTCTTGCTCCACGGAGCGTAGGAAGAGGGGGGAGTGTTGCATGTAAGTCTCAGCATCGTGTGAAGTCTCAGCAACATCTGAAGTCTTGTATGAGGATATAGACTTGTATGAAGATTGTGACTGTATGAGGATATGCATCAGGACCAGGGTGATGCGTCTCATGTCAGGCAGTGCATACGCGTACGCATATGGTAGATTGTACATATACTGTCTTTGTGTCTCTTCTAGATAGATGAATTAGTACAATTTTCAACAGGAATTGTTACATATCTAGTGGTGGCAAGTGACTAAGAGTGGCGAGTGACTCAAGAGTGGCGAAGCATCAAAGTTTTCTCTCATAATTCTCTGTATATAAATCGAGCCTTTCTCCTTCTCTCCTTCTCTTCACTGTATCATAGAATCAACACACGGTTCTCCCCAAAGTACTATAGTAACAGGAATAGCACAACCTGTGGTGAGTGAGAATCCGTGCATGGGCCACACAAATGACTCACAGCATTAGCAGTCAATCTCCAGTCCTTTATAGTAACTTCGATAGCGTTAGAAACCACTCTCCAGTGGTTTCCAACTGATTCCAGAGCCTTTGGGCTAAATCCTGTGTCAACACAATGAACAGACGATGGGCTGTAGTCGTTTGTCTTTCTCCCGGCGTTATCTTTTCATAGGGTGTGGCCATTTCAATCTTCTCCACCTTCAATATGTTACTTTATACCTACAATGCAGATTGCTTTCTCACCTCTACATTCCACCTGTGTTCTCGACCGTCCCGTCAACGGCCGAGGATGGTACTGTCGCCCATGATCTCGCCAGGATAGATGGGACGGCGCCAAGTCTGTCCGTCCCTTTTTAACATTCGATAACGGCTGAACGCCCGTTTTCGCACGGTGATAGCGAAAACCAGCCCCAGCCGCCGTATCCGTCTGTCCAAGTCCTGAGTGATTGAGTGATCCCAGATTCTCGGATTCCCGGACGAGACGGCCGAGAACACCGCTTAACGCTTTTTCCAACGATGCCCAAGCCACGAAAGATTGATGAGACTATCATCCAAAGGACTAGCTCAGGCTGCGTCGTCCACTACCTCACGTACTCGATCTCAGCGAAGGGCTTCCGATATAACACAACCAAAAGAAACAATTGGATGGCTACGTATACTTAGCGTGAGTGATATTGAAAGCATTTCGAGCTTGGAGTTTAACAGCAACAGCCTGTCGAAACTTGCGCCTGGGGATTCCTCTGCGAGTCGCTTCAACAAGTGGCCTCCAAACTAAGCCTGATTGGGATCTGTAAACTATGTTCGGACGGCTGCGTTGGAATTTATTGGGAATCTTCATCCGTCTGCCACTTGAAGGCTATAGTATCTAGAGTAACCAGATAAAATTAAATGTCAAGAGATGTTTTTGTGATTCCGTCACCGTAGCATCGGTCGCCCAGAAGAACTCAATTAAGTTATCGAACTACGTATGACACGGGGCGAGGATTATGTAGTGCCTTCATACATTTTTCCAGCGTTAGTCTGTAGAGTAATGGCTACAAATTTCCACCCACTGATCTAATACTAAACCAGAGGGGCTAACTTGATCCTATGAGGTGCAGCCCAGCACCCTGTAATATACCTGAACTGCCGGTCTTAATACCGAACCATCGCCTTTACTGGGAATGTGCTGAATATACGCTTCCCGCTAGTCCGGGCGGCTGCTAGCCTTGTAGCAGTCGTGGATGAGCAAAAATCGGAGTGAAGGCTAGTCACAGCCGCATTGCTTGCGTCATGCAGCCATCACTCGGCTTACATGCGGGCCCTGTGTTACTTTGGATGCTTCTTTGACTTGTTGATTGACTTCTCTATCTCGAGGGCCTAAGGCCCGTATATGTACAATCTCCCATATGCGTACGCGTATGCTCTATTGACCTGAGACGCATCACCCTGGTCCTGATGCATATCCTGATACAGCCACCATCTTCATACAAGTCTTCATTCTCATACAAGATATCAGACGGTGCTGAGACTCACGATCTAAGTACACATGCAACATCCTGTATTCCCTAGTCCAAAAACTCTCTGCCAGACAAATCGTAGTCTGGGATCGGGTAGACACCCAGCCGCTCCGGACGGACTGTATCGAAAGATTAGTTTCGACTTGAGGGATGTTAATTGACATAGGGGCAGGAAGATACATAGGATTGAATTGGGCATCGTAATACAGATGTCAATTACTATCCTTCAAATGGCGTACAGGCCTGAGTTAGCACAGTACACTGTCTGTCAATGTCGCAAACGTTCAACTTTCCAGCATCGCTCTTGACAAACAGTAGGCCTAGCTGTTAGGATCAGAGCCAACGTCCGCAGGCTGTCGAGCTCTGCCAGCTCCTCAGTCCTCAGCCACTGAAGCCTCCATATCAACGAAACTGCACATGTATTCCAACGCCACAATCTCGATCGCAATACACCGACAATCACTCGACGAAAATGGCAACATGTAGTGTATTGATCAAAAAACCCGTGACGAGTTTCAATTCTTTCCTACCGAGCCAACTCTGGAGCGTATTATCAAATGGCGCAATGTGCCATTCAGCGTGCAGCTTTCGGATCTCAATCCACCAAATTGCACATTACAATTCAGTTTGTCACTCCCGCCGGGATTGGCAGCGCACTTCCTATCTCCATCTGAGAGACCATATACCTTCTCAACAATGGGAACTGTTATTACTTTACTTCTCCCAGTCCTGGCATGAATCATGTCCTCACGGGTTGAAGCACGGTGGGTTATTTTATTCTCATTATGAACAGAGTCCTAGGACTTATGGTTTCCAACGACGCTGTTTCTCCTGAGCACGGCTTTCTCGATCCAGCAACAACTTATTCCCGTCACCGTGTCCCTAACAACCTCCTGAGATTATAATCGGAGTAGAAGTTCGTCCAGTTTTTTGGAAGTTGTTGGTTTTCGAGGTAGTCCCTATCGATCTGTCGACGCTGTGTTGATCGTTCCATCTCTGCTTCATAGCCCCCCTTATTTGCTTTAAGTTACTTCCTCCAGAGGCGCCTATGGAGGTGAATCACAGCGAATCGTGTACTTTCTCGCTCTCAATCTAGTAGTCCGGGAGTGAATCAGTCTTGAATGAGCCGGTTCCGCTCTAGGGCAGTCTAGTTCGACATTTCTTTTGGACTTGACCGGAGTGAGCTCTACCGCAGACTGGAATCATCAGGTCTAGTGGAACCATTGCTGCGTATGATTTCTGCGAATAGCAGTCGTTATTGTTTTCGCCGCCAAGATCATCGGTCGTGACGATTATGTGTATGATGTCGAGAGCTTGTTGTTGTTTGTTTATTCATACTGTATGCACTCTTAATAGAGTATGACAGGACCTGATCTCCCCTCCGCCTCCGGGCTAGCCGGCTAGATGGCGGAGCTCCCCTCCGCTACCCTTCATCCCCGCTGACAAATGAAAGCTCAAAGAAAGACCCAGACAAAAGGACAGAAAGAGAAAAAGAGAAGATATATGCCCGCTGCTGCCGCTTCCCGCACTTGGGTCAGCCTCTTTGCCCGCTCCCTCCCTCCATTCATTTGGGCGGAAACTTCCCGAATTCAGTAGCCGCCAAGAAGTCCACCACCGCTTGATAACACTAGTCTCTGGAAAACAGCTCAGAGACCTGCACGTGTCGGCATCTGCCCGCTTTCTAGCCCGTCACCTTTCCCACCGCCTTCCATAGCGTTTTGTGCTGGTCTGTACACTGGCTGCAGTGGCGGAAGAGGTGTTCCCGCATCTGGGCCGCCGTCCTGCCATCACCGCCGCCCCACGAGCACTTGTCGTCCTCTCGATGACCGAACTGTTTTAGGTAGACTCCAGTGGGTGCATGCCCGGACTTTAGTCTGTAGAACCTGGCGGCCAGCGATTTCACGCTTGTCATGGGGGTAGATCTCTTGTCCGCCGCCTTGCCCTCGAGACTGTAGCCGAAGTGCTAGCTGGATTTGTCGGCTTCCCACTTCGCTTTGGCTGCTGACCTTTCCTCAGAGATCTGTCTGGCCATATTCGGGGCACAGGTGTACGGCCGCTCGATTCCCATGTCCCCCCTTGCCTTGCGGGCTACGTTCGCCTGGCGGTCTGCTTCTTTGTTCACAGGCATAGCGGACTGTCCCAGCACCCAGCAGATCTCTGTTTTAATGCGGTGGGCGAGGAGCGTCAGCGCCCTTTGATTGATCCGTCTTGCCAGCCACTGTCCAGGGCCTGGTTCCAGATGTGCCGTCCGCCGAATGGCGGCTTGTGAGTCGCTATAGACCGCCACCGTCTTCACCCTGTGTTTTTGCAGTGATTCAATTTTCTCGATCGGCACCTCGAGCACAAGTCCGATCGACCACAGTTCGGCGTTTGAGACCTACATCCGTCCCGTGCCTAGATAGCTGCGGCAGGACCTCCACACATCTCTGCGCTTGCATACTGCTGTGGCTCCCACTTTGCCATCATCTGAGCGCGATGCATCTGTCCACCACATCCAGACTCTAGCTCCTACTTTGGCCTCTGTCTCTCTTGCCCAGCGCTGCGCGGCTCTCTTGGCTGCGGTGGCGTCGTCCAGTATGACGGTTCTGCCCACTGATTCATCGCCCGGGGCCGGCCAGCTCATGCCCTCGGTAGTCCGGCCATGCTGATGCTCTCACATTACTGCTCTGCATACCGGCGTGGCGGAGGAGGGGTTTGTGTTTAGCTTCCTTAGTTTGTTGCTGCACGCGTTTGCTAGCCTCGCCATGATGTTGAGAGCTTTTAGAAAGACTTAGAAAAACCTTCTAAAAGTGCAAAACATGTAGCGCTACTACTTACATCTCCGCTATCAATAAATAAATGTACCTCATACTCCAACATCTAGCTGTGCGAGCGAGCGCCACTTCTGAATATATTCTGCCTTCGCGACTGCGGGCAGGGATTTGTCTAGAGAAGTTGATGTCAGCACCTACACACATATTACACAATGCAGGTGGGCAACCGTATCCTCTAAAATTATCATCTTTCCACCACAAAGCGGCCGCACATGAGAGTATCTCTTCTTACTCGCGATTCCTAGTGTTAGCAACGGGTCCGGGTAACCCGCCCACAGTCCGGGTTTGTACCACAAACACGGGTCAGTTGTGTTCAAGACCCTGCAAAAAACCAGACCCGCTGCCTCATGGCGGGCCAAATCCGGACCCACACCCGTCAACTTGCGGGTTTCGCCGGGTTTGGCTCGCCCCGTCGGTTCCAATCTCGGGTTCTGCATTTCGGGTTTCACATTTATGGTCGCATTCAGATATGCTACTGTTATTGGTGAAATATTGACATTGGTACTGCACTGTTCATTTTCGACGTACTAGCCGCCTTGATGTTCAAAACAAGCATACTGACGGGCCCAACCACATCCTGAAAATGAGCGTCAACAGAGCGTCAACGATATTTGGTCTTGCATTTTCGGCAATCTGAGTGGTGCTTGATCACATGCACCCATAAAAAAGGATATGGCAGCCTTTATAGGCAGATATGTACGGAATATTCTAGCCACATCCTCCGGGACAGTAACAACTTATTTCATTGACAGAGTTACCACTAAGTATTCTTGAGCCTTTTAGCGTATAATAACAGCCAAAATGATGTATATAGTCAATAACCGCCACCTCGCGCCGTGATTTACCATGATGGAAGGCCAACAATCGTTGACACTCTGTTGACACTCATTTTGAAGATGGGGCAGGAAGCGTTTCACTTTCATTTTCGCCTATAAATGCAGCCGATAATGAGTTTATGACAATGTGCAACCTGTCGCCCCGCAGATTACCAATGATACCTGACCACCAATCGTTGACGCTCCTTCCAGGCTCATTTTCATGATGGGGCAGGGAGGGTATTGCACTCTGTTTTGCCTATAGAGGCAGCCAAAACATTCCTCTATGACTGACTACAACCTATCGGAGGTGTGATTTCCCAGGACACATGACCACACATCATTGACACTCCATTGACGCTCATTCTCATGATGGGGCAGGGAGGGTATTGCAATCTGTTTTGCCTATAACGGCAGGCAGAAATCGCTTTATGACTAATTATAACCAATCCGAGGGGTGATTTCCCAGGACGCATGACCAACAATTGTTGACGCTCCGTTGACGCTCATTTTCATGATGGGGCAGGGAGTGTATTGCAATCTTTTTTGCCTATAAAGGCAAGCAAAAATTCTTTTATGACTGACTACAACCAATCGGAGGTGTGATTTCCCAGGATGCATCACCAAAAATCGTTGACCCTCCTTTGACACTCATTTTCATGATGGGGCAGGGAGGGTATTGCAGTCTGTTTTGTCTAGAAAGGCAGCCAAAAATTTGTTTATAGCTGAGTACAACCTATGGGATATGTGATTTCCCAGGACGCATGACCAAAAATCATTGACGCTCCGTTGACGCTCATTTTGCCATAGCTGTATCCACAATCTGCATCAATTCATTTGGCACAGTCCATCATTCACATTGTTTTGGCTGCCTTGCTGGCATATTCATTTACTTTCTTCTTGATCACTACGTTGTTCTTTAATAATACATAGATATATATAATAATAATCTCCAAAATCCCGTGTCTTTCGGTCAATGCTCGTCATCAGTCGCAGGATCGCTCAATCCGCTGATTTTGTCTTCAAAACGAATGTTCGCCGCATTACCACACAACAGATAGTGTGCTAACCTTCATCAGTCAGCATAACTGGATCAGAATCGGTATCGTGCTGGGTATCCTCATCATCATCAAAAAATTCCGCACAGGGAAGAGCTGTATGCGAATATATATATCCGGCGGGCAAATTGACACTTTCAGAGGGTTGAGCTCCGGAAGTGTTACCTGTTGGGGTGTGTGGCGTTCTGGGCAGAGGTGGAGTTGGCTCTGGAGTTGGCTCTCTGCTTCGGTCGTGTGGAGGTGCACCTGTTCCCTTGGGTCTCCAGAGAGTCTGCGGAGTCTTTGAGGTGCCATTTTGGCAAGGAATGCAGCCGGATGTATGGTTGTGACATAGCGTTGCCGGGTGTCTTTGTATCGCAGCCTTTACCTTGTTGTGCCCAGGAAACTCAACACCCCGCTTCTTCTCTTCTCGGACCTCAGCGCGTGGTTTCTTCATGAGGTATTTCGTTTCCTCGATCGCGGTGCGCGAAAAGCCTTCTTTAGTTATTTTTGCCATATTCAATGCCAGGCGCATGTTGGACTTTTCCAGCTGTACCCGACCTCCTTGCCTTGCCATAGTTGCAGACATGTTGAAAACCTACAAGACATTAGTTGCTGCTTCTAACAATGAAGGTTGGCTGTTACCTCTACCATATACGCTTCCGTAGCCTCCTCTAAGGTGATCAACGCCTGTTCCCTCCACCATCGGGGATGCTTATCAGGAAATTCATCTGCAAAAATCCCAGAGCTGACAACATCATGATTTTCAATTTCGCGGACTGTGAGGAGAAATGCCTTTGTCAACCATGGAGGTTTCCTGTTACGGGCAGCAATAAGGTTGTTATGTAGCTCTCTAAGGACACCCGCTGTATGTTATACAGTTTATTGACCGCCGATTGCCTCGATATGGATACACTCACATCCCACTGCATGCCGCTTCATGTTTTTCCTGCTTCCAGTCTTGCGGACAATTTTTAAATATGCATCCTGGGTCATATGTTTGGTGGCTCCATTGGCAGTGTCGCGGTGAACTAACTTGTGTCTGCACTCATGTTGTGTGTCAAGAATGTCCGTATTTGATGTAGCGCCCGCCAATCTGTCAGTATTCGATCCGCTGTCACCTGGCGGAGGTGGTTCTGTATCTGTGATGTGCTGGTGTGGAATAGGAGAGAAAGATGATAACGAGAGGAAGTGGGAAGCCCTGAGGACTATATAGTTGGATTCATGTCAGAATGGAATAAGTAGCAGCCAACATGATCATTATGCTCCAGATGAATCCTACTGAGTATGGCTGCAAGTTGCAGGGGTTTCCCACCGCCCCGCCATTTGCAAAGAGTCGGTCTGATGGTGGTTGTTTGTTAACAGCTATAAATTACGGTGTAAGACGGCCTGAATTGCTCAATTGCTAGATATTAGTCGGATGCAGTTCGAGGGAAAGAAAGTCTGCTGATGTTTGTCTCAAATAATCGCCGGGACATTACATGAAAATGACGCTAACAATCATGTCATGTTGTACTGGTAGCGTCACTATTACTTATTTATTGACTGTCAAGAGGGAGATTTTGCCTTGTTCAAGATGACTAAACGTACCAACCTTGACATAAAAGACGCAGCTTACCTCCATATTGTCCATAACTTGCAACATCCAACATCTCGGCCAACAACAAAGTCCATGCAAACTACGATGGTCAATGGTCCCAATAAGAACATTTCGCCACTCCAAGCACGCAGATACGGTAAATTGACAAAGCGGTCAACCCAACGACGTCATCAAGCGAATCAAGGCAAGAGTGGGTTGGAGGCAGAGAGAGTCCGAGCACTTAGCGCATTGGGCAACTTGACATCCGAAAAGAAGCTTGCTGCGGAGAAACGACGAGACACGCACTTCTTAAGCAATGAACGGAAAGAGAGATGGATTGAGGATTATGTTGAGAGAGAGACCGCTGGTGCAAGAAAGCGAGTTGAAGACGCAGAGGCAACGGTTTAACTAGAGCAGGACGATATGACGCATGCTGAAATCGCGCGATTGACGTCCAGAGAGCCTGAAAAGACATTTGAGGAGATGCTGGTTGCCATCGGAGACAGTCTAAGTGATCTTGCATGTTCCGACAATGGGGACGATGTGGAAGACAACGATAATGAAGAGACCGAGCAGGGCAAGCTGAGCCATGATGACGAACCAGGCTGGGTGATGGGCACAATCACCAAAACAGTACAGCAGCGCATGGAGAGCTTGCGGCAGAAGCAGATGAAGCTTGACGAACTGACTCAACCTGGATGGGAGGATGCCGCTGACTACTTCCATAAATGAGAGAAGAAGTACAGCATATCCGAATTGAGGGTTCCAGCAGTAATTCAGCCCCAAACGAATGATGACGCTCCGGCACCTCCGCCGACAACATTTGGAGCGCTTTTGGAGAGTCTTCACATTGTCCCCGGGATATCGCAAAGGCCGCAAGGGACTTCTCCACCAGGGAGTAGTAATATTAGGCCAGGTTCGCTGAAGCCGCAGTGGAAATCGAGCATACGTAGTGGTGAGCCAGCTGCGGAGCCAGATTCGTCCACGTCGCTGAAAGGGAAGCCAGTTGAAACAGTGTGCATATACCCCTGCATATAGCCTCCCGCTTGTTACCATATAAATATCGGATTGCGACAAAGAGATGGTGAAGGCTACTGAGTCTGTGGAAGAATCGATATGCAAACGATAATTTTTGTCATCTGATCGCGGAGAAAAGTAATGTGTTTACCAATTTTGCTACATGTTAGCTTTTTCTTGATTTCAGTGACCAAATTGTGAGACATGATAATTCGTCTGTGCATGTGCAAGGGTAGAACGCACCACGTGAATGTTCTAGAATATAAATCCCTCTGTACGATTGCCAAAACGTTCACTTTCCTTTTGCATGTGACTGTTAAGCGTCAAAGCAAAAGCAATATTAGTGACGAAATGTGCTAACAACATTTAAATAAGTGATGTCATACGTGTCATGGAAAGAGCGGTCAGTGCGCATGACAAATGCATCTGAACGACAACCGTCATGCTGAATTCATCCAGGTATCCAACTGCATCACTCGCCGCACAGACCTGGTGCAGATGGTTGAGATATTTGAAATTGCTTATGGTACGTCACGGAAATTGAGGAGAAGGAGCTGGCTAAGGAATGGTGAGGAAGTCGAGCTATATTTACCAAAAACTAGTGAACTGATCTACATGCCGTCAATTGTCTGCCGAAAGCGCGAGAATGTGATAGGGCTACATCATTTCTCACTCAGATAGCGTAGATAGCAGTTTATCAGAAATTGAGAGGTAACAAAACTCCTGGATGCAAACGATAATACATACAAACGTAATACTGGATGTCAAAAATGCGCATATGATTTGTTGCATACAATTCTTGAGTGTACAAAGGCTGTTTCGATGTGAGTAATGTAAGCGTCACCAGAGTGTCAACGATTTTAAGTCTTACACATTCGGCAATCAAAGGGCTGCATTGTCACATCCTTCCAAAGTGAATGTATAAGTAGGTGTTATTGTGAAAAAAGCAAATGACACGCTCGTTGCCACATCCTGGAAATGAGCCTCAACGCAGCGTCAATGATTTTTGGTATCGTGTCATGAAACCTCCAGTAGGCTGTGCGGGTACAGTCAGTCATAATCAAACTATCGGCTGCCTTTCAATAGAACAATGGTGGTGGCAACCTTTCTACTATGTCCTAAAAATCAGCATCAACAGAGGGTCAACGACTTTTGGCCATGCATCTTGGAATATACATGGGCTGTGCGGCGACGTTACTCCATAATCGCGCTATCGGCCGCCTTTCTAGGTAAAAACTCTTGAAACAGCATCGCTACTATGTCATAACAATGAACGTCAATGGAGCGTCAACGACATTTAGCCTTGTATCATGGAGAATCCTAGGGCTCTCCGGCGACATTAAGCCATAATCAAATTATCGGCTGACTTTCTAGGTGAAAACGGTAGTGACAAAATCGCTACTATGTCCTAAGAATGAGTGTCAACAGAGCGTCAATGACTTTTGGCCATGCATCTCGGACAATCCGAGGGCAGTGCGGCGACATTCACACATAATCGGACTATCGGCGGTCCTTCTAGGCAATAATGCTTTTGACGACATCGTCACTATGCCATAAAAATGACTGTCAACGGAGCGTGAATGATTTGAGGCTCTCCATCTTGCACACTCAAGGGGCTATGCGACTACAATGATCCATAATTGCACTATCGGCCGCCTTTCTAGGTAAATTTGCTTAGGACAAGATCGTAACCGTGTCACAAAATGAGCGTCAACGGAGCGTCAACAATTTTTCCGCTGGCATTTTGGATAACCTTACCGGAATGGAACGCAGATAAACCACAATGAACCTACCGGCAGCATTTATTGGCAAAAATGCAAGTGACAATATCACCTCCGCCTCCTCCAATGCAGCGCCCACAGTGTGTTAAGGCTCCAAACACTACAAAGCATTCAACTGCATTATACCGTTCCTAAATGGAGTTTTACGCGGTCAGTCCTTGCAATCTGTCCTTGTATTCAACTTTACAATTATGCATCCAATGTCTTACTGATCTGATTATTTTCCTTGTAGATGAAATGTCAATATTTAAGACCCCGCAGTCCGCTGTACTGTATCGTTATTTTCGGCGGTCTCCCGAGTCGGAATACCCAGCATCCTAGTTTCTACCGCCATGTCCGATACAAAATCTCTGAACACCTCATTGCTGGATGTTATGATCTCTTCCAAAAATGAACGTGTCTTTATTCGCGATTTGAGCGACCTTACTTTGTAAATCATCTTCGATGCTTGGTGGGCTTCAATGAATGAATGCTCGATGCGGCCTATTGCTTGGAAGAATTCTAGACATGCGCCTTCATGGCGATTCTATTTACACTGTGGAATTGAGGAGACCGGCAGCCCTGGCATCATATGTATCGTTTGCCATCAAGTTCTTCGCCATCCATCAGAACATAGGACACGCTCAATTGGGAAACAATTGCTCGCAAAATCTCACATCGCAAAGTTAAACAAACTCACAGAGTCAGAGGTCACTGAATTGACTAGCTTGATGGGGGATGGAACGGCTTTGGCTATCCTGAAGATGGAAGGAAGTCGAGGAATCACAATAGTTGGTTTGCAGAGGAAAATCATAATCGATATCCAGTTTAATCCATATTGAGTGGAATGACAGACAAAACCTTCCAAACTGGCAGCTAAGGACTTTGAAACTTCTGAATTTCACCAAGACGCGTGGAATCGCTACCTCATGTTACGATTTATTTCGGCACATATTGCATCGAACGCTATATCTAATCTTGAGCTGCGGCGGTCATATAAGGCATTACGCGATGCCCTAGTGCTGCCATCTGCTACGACCCTTAGAAACCTTTGCCGGAGGCAATATGCACTGACAGTGGATGCAATTCACAAGCAATTGCCTGTACGAAATAAAGTGAGTTTTGCTTTGGACGGATGGACATCAACAAACACATTGGCCATAACGTCGGTCATTGCTTACTATATGGATCGAAATTGGGCATTGCGTGAAGTTCATCTCGCTTTTGATGAGGTTGATCCCCTGATCTATTCCCGTTTCGAAAGCCAATTAAGGATGATAGGTCAAGGGCCAACATATTGGAGCAAGGCTAGCCGTACATTTGTAGGACGTGCTTGATAGTCTTGAGCTTACTGACGGCCGTGTGCTTGGTATTACGACTGATAATGCTTCCTCAAACTACTCGATGACGCGCGAGCTGCAATCAACACTTGAGGCCTCTAGAATCGAGTGGCCTGCATTGAGGAACCACATACCATGCATGGTGCACGTCATACAGCTCGCGTTAGGTGAATTCATGCGCAGTCTCGGTGTGAAAGGCCGCACCAGGTCCTGGGATGCCAATGAGCGCGATCAGGAGTTTGGAGAGAATGAAAGCATAGACGTTGGAAAGAGTCAAAGACTTCGAAAACAGGGCAATGCTAGAATCAATAAGGTGTCGGCCATGAAACGATGTTTAGCAATGATAATTGAGATTGTACGTAATTCATGATATTTTGAAAGTCGTGAAGCTGACCTTCATATAGCAAGGAATGCTTGCTGTATTCAATACGCTAACACCTGGTCGCTGAAACGAGTTCATTGACTGTCAAAAAGCGAATGTCCGCATTGCTGTACTACCGATTATGGATGTGCAGACACGTTGGAACTCTATACGGGAGTTGCTCGAGCGCGCCTACAGATTACAGGAATTCACCTGTGAGTGGCTTCAAAACCCAAAATACAGTGAATACCGGCTGCTATTCACAACTCAGGATCAATGGACGATCGTCAAGTATGTCATGGAAGTATTGAGACCATTTCTATATTGGACCCTTTGGATGTCGAAGAGGCATACAGTCACATTGCATTGCATTATCACGGTGCACAATGAGATGTTCGATCACATGGATGGCGTGATGCGAGCTTTGGCTAAGAAAATGACTCAATGGAAGGATGGCTTGTTCCTCACTGTGAAGTTAGCTCGACAGAAGCTTTCCAAATACTACGCTAAAGTGACTCCAACGACGGGCATGCTCCGGAATTCCGCACACATCTTCGATCCTTTTCGGAAGTTAAGATCGTTTAGAAAGTAGGCCAAGGCAATGGATATTAATCCTGAGAACGAGACATCCTACACAACACAATACCAGGAGGCCTTTCTGAATTATGTGGAGAACGGATACTGCGCCAAGCATCGATGTGTGCCGGTCAATAAACTCGAAACCGTGCCGAGCAGCCATCTCGTCCCCTCCACAACGGCTTCAGGGTCCTATCAATCATCCTTTGATCCTAATGATTCGTCCAGCAATGATGAGGGATAGGTAATGCCGAACAATGTGGAAGAGACGACACCCGGACGAAGCGTTTGCGCAGCCTGCTGATAGACCACCGCCAGGCTTCATTTGAAGTCGCCGCCTGAGGCACCACAGATATGGGGACAAATTAATCCAAATCTCAATGATTACCACTCCGACCAAATGGAGATTAGCAGTACATTTAGATTACCGGACATATCTGATTGGTGGCGCCAACAGAAGGAAACACACTCGAAGTATGCCGATCTCTCCAATGTGCCGCGCGACATATTCTCCATCATACCACATTGTGTCAGAGTGGAGGCTAGTTTTTCCTTTGGCCGAGACGTTATTGGCTGGAGGCAGTCAAAAACCACAGGTGAGACCCTTCGTGAAAAAGTCATTGTGAGGCAGTTTGCTTCAGCCAATAATGGAAGTTTGGCAGGGACTGACCCGGAATTGAATACAATGAACACAGTAAACGACCCGGAAATGAAGAAAGAGGCAGAGGAAAGGAAATTGCACAGCATGGCCAAGGTTCACAACTTTTTAGAGATGTGGCAGGGCAGCCAAAACCTACATGCTACCCAGAAGGAATCTCGCGCGCAAAACAAGCAGATGACCGCTGTAGGATACATTTCGGACACGGAAGAGATCATCAAAGCATCCTGGTCACTCTTTCAACATGATGGTGCCGCTGAATTTAAATTGTCAGAAAGATCACCTTTGCCACCAGCTTTGTCTGCGAATAACCTTCCTGGAGGAAGAACTCAAATCTTAAATGTCAGCCGAATCCGGAGAATCAACCGTCATCCAGCCGAAAGCGACGAGGATAGTGCACCATCAAGCATTTCGCACACTGATGATTGGCTTCACTGCAATGGCGACTTGGATAATCCGAACGACAGCGAAGACGATGGCCCAGCGGACGATGAATCTGATATAGAGCAAAACAATTGCATCGAGGATTCGGAATGCCCAGAGCGGCAGGATGTGAGCGCCGCGCCAAATGTGCCTGGATTGGTTCGGCCGACACAGAAGTCAAAGAGAGAGGCTGAAAAGGTGTTAGTGACAGTCAATGCAGTAGAAACGCGGAGAAATAACGGAGGGAAGAAAAAGTAGGACAGAATGTGTCAATGGTTCACCAGCTTTATGTAGCTTGACCGAGTGTCTCAGTTAGAGATGTATTATGGGCGAATGGTAAGATGTAGCTTGTGAATATCGGTACATAAATGGATGTATAGCAGGCGCAATGAATCTGTTCGCATGATAAATCTTTTTTGGTCATGTGAGAGTGAACAGTGCAACATAGTTACGCTGCTCTGCTTTGCTACAGGGACGTGTCTCAATCAGGCAGAAAGACTACCGATGAAGTCAAATCAGGATGAAAACAATTATCGATTGCAGCAGATGTTGAATCAACATTACATGAAATGAGCGTCAACGGAGCGTCAACGAGTTGGAATCTTGTAAGTACGGTAATTCACTAGTAACGTGGTTGTTGATATGCATAACGGACGTACTGGCAGCTTTTCTTGGCACAAGGGGTAGCAACACGGTCACCGAGTCACGGCGCAGATAGGCATGAGAATACTTGGGGATAATGGAGGGTGATTTCCGGTGGTGTCGAAGGAGCTGTGTTACGGAAAAGCGGAGACGTTGGAAGACGCGGAGGAAGCGGCGAGAGGGTGGCGGTATAATTTAGTAAGATAAAGAAGTGGTTTGAGGTGTTGCGACGTCGGACGATATGGCGTGGTTGTTACGATAAGGAATGGTGGAAGGGTGTGTAAGATCATGGGATAAGATTCGGATGGTACATCGAAGCATGGAAGATGGTTCGAGGGTGGTAGACGAATTGTATATAAAGAGAGTGTTTTGGTGTTGGAGGATTTCCTTTTCTTCTCTCTTTACTCGTTCTCTTGTATAGCAAGCAATAGTACGACTTGGGAAACATATCTTGATCTTTGTTCCTCGATACGCACTTCGAGTTCAGTCCTGCAACATCCACATCACCTGCGCCCGACCCCGCCCGTTACACTAGAACGAGTCTTCTATATACGCACCTGATAGCGGATGTTTTGTCAACATTGCCTGACTCCCTGCTTTGATTTGTGTTGGTACTTCTTTGAAGAAGCTGACAGTTATATTTCGATCTGCGGCCATTGCAGTTACGAATTGAGACATTTGAATGTGCCTGCATCCCTCGAACGGTTGTAGGTATTGTCACGAACCCTGCTCCCCCTCTTGTTGGGTATATTTGGGACCCGAACGTTTTTGGATTCATATTTGCGACGATTGCGTTGATATTCGCAGACAGCTTACCGGATTTGATATCCGATATTACCCCCATCGATCACCATATTCGAATGCAAAAGTACGACAGTAATTGTACCTCCCGAACGAATTGGTTCGATCTTGCCAGAATGCATTGCACCCTGTCCGAACCCGAACCCTTGAACACCTTCGAAAGCATCGAAGGATTATTGAATACCGAGGTAGACGACCTCTGCCTCCCCGCTTATTTTTGGGAACAATCAGATACTCCATCCCCTTGGAACCTCGATTGGACGGAGGCCGCCGCATACGGAGGAGGTTTAGAACTTGACGATCCAGTATTCGGAAATAGCTGGACCAGGTATTGGGGAGCACACTCCTGGTTTAACTGTGAAGCAGATATCCCTTGTTGGTGTGAAGGACACGGTTGTTGCGAAACCCACGAGACTGAGGGACACGCACCCGCAGCAGCAGAAACAGCAAAGCCCCCCGCGATTCCCTTGATTGTCGTCGAACCACCAACACCCACCCCTTCCGAAATCGACCGGTTCAATTGGCACTGGTAGATGTGCTTGATCCGCTGTAATGTCCACATCACAGGAACCCCGAGCGGCCCTGGTGTCAGTAC
>Ga0307515_10008232_pt1 | contig 20388 bp, 17 predicted proteins | sample 17_EM_MG_FD_194513 | JGI IMG/M metagenome (GOLD analysis project Ga0307515, IMG submission 194513) | Populus trichocarpa ectomycorrhiza microbial communities from riparian zone in the Pacific Northwest, United States - 17_EM | ecosystem: Host-associated > Plants > Roots > Unclassified | place...
ATCGGCGCGTGCAGCCGCGCGCTCGCGCCGGCTCCGGCGAGGACGGTCGCGTCGCCCGTGCCGTCGCCGACGATCAGCGGCATGACCGTCGCGCCGGCCCGGAGCTCGAGCGCGCCGAGCCGCGCACCGCCGCCGAGCCGGAGCACGCCGGCGGTGAGGTGCAGCTGGCCGCCGACCAGCGCCCCACCGCCGACCTCGAGCGCCCCCAGCCAGGCTCCGCGCGCCACGGCGAGATCGACGCCGATGCCGGCGATCGCGTCCTGCCAGGCCACGGCGCCACCGAGCACGCCGATCGTCACCGCCCCGGGCGCGGTCGACGACAGCGCAGGCGGTGCCTCCGGCGCGGCCGCGAGATCGTCGAGCAGCAGGTCGGTCGCCGCGAGCGCCACCAGCCGGGCGGCGGCGGGGCCGATGCTGCCGCGGAGCGCCACCTCGCGGGCGTTGCCGCGCGCCTCGATCCGGACTCCGCCGGGAGTGGTGACCACGCGGACCCGGATCGGCGCGCCGCTCGCCGGCAGGCGGAGCCGGAGCGCGTCGGCGAGCTGCGGCGCGTCGAACGACGCGGTGGCCTGCACGTCGACGATCACGGTGCGCTCGTCGGCGCGGACCGCCGCCGGAACGCCGCTCACGGTCGCCAGGCCGACCAGCCACTTCATGCTCACGCACTCCCTTGGTCGCGCGACCCGGGTCCGAAAGGAAAAACTCCTTTCGGAGCCAGCTCCGGCGACCGAGGGGCCGGAGGTAGATATGCGCAAGCTCTTCATCACGGCGGTGCTCGCGGCCACGACGCTCATGGCCTGCTCGCTGTACTTGTCGGACGATCCTACGCAGCCGGCGCCGGATGACCAACCGTCCACGTCATCCGACGTCGACCGGGGTCACGGCCGCCCGCACCGTGACGCAGGCCCCGATGGCGACGCCAACCCGGGCGGAAACGACTCCGGGGTGCCGGACGACGGGGCGTGTTGCGCTGACCCCGACGGCGGGCAGTTCCCGGACGGCGGGCCGCGCCTGGACGGCGGGCAGTTCCCGGACGGCGGGCAGATCCTGGACGGCGGGCAGTTCCCGGACGGCGGGCAGATCCTGGACGGCGGGCAGCGCCCGGACGGCGGACGGTACTAGCACGCATCGATTCCACCGCGGCGCGCATCGGATCCGGCGAGACTCTTTCGTCATGTCGCCTCTGCCGCCCGGTCCACGCAGCACGCTGCTGCACTCGCTGCGCTACGCGCGCGATCCGTTCGGATCGTCGCTGCGCTGCCTGGCGATGTACGGCGACCCGTACACGGCGCCGACGGTGTTCGGGCCGCAGGTCGTGACCGCGGATCCGGCGGTCGTCGCGGACGTGTTCGCCGCGGATCCGGCGAGCTTCGCCGCGACCGGCGCCGCGCTGCTCGGGCCGGTCATGGGGGCCAGCTCGGTGATGCTCCTCGACGGCGAGCGCCATCGCGCGGCGCGCAAGCTGCTCGCGCCGCCGTTCCATCGCGCCGCGATCGAGCGGCTCGGTGAGACGATCGCCGAGGTCGCGCGGCATCGCGTCGCCGCACTGCCCCGCGGCAGCGCGTTCGACATCCACGACGCGCTGCGCGCGATCGCGAGCGACGTGATCGTCCGGATCGTGTTCGGTGTCACCGAGGCCGCCACCGCGCGCGCGCTCACCGCGCAGCTGTTCGACCTGGCGCGCACGCTCAAGCCGACGTTCATGCTGGTCCCGGCGCTCCGCCGCCGGCTCGGCGGGCTGTCGGCGTGGGCGCGGTTCCTGCGCGCGTGCGAGCGCAGCCAGGCCCTGGTCGCCGACCTGATCTCGGCGCGGCGCGACGCACCGCCGACCGCGGATCTGCTCGGCCTCCTGCTCGGCGCGCGCGACGCCATCGGCGCGCCGCTCTCGGCGCGCGATGTCTGGGAGCAGCTGATGACGTTCTTCATGGCCGGCCACGACACCACGGCGTCGACGCTGGCGTGGGTCATCCAGCTGGTGCACCGCGATCCCGCGGTCCGCGACCGGCTGCGCGCCGAGGTCGACGGCGCCACCGACGCCGCCTCGCTCGCCGCGCGGCCCTACCTCGAGGCGGTGTGCCTGGAGACGCTGCGGCTGTGTCCGATCGCGCCGTACATCGCGCGCGACCTCCGGCGTCCGTTCGCGGTCGGCGGCCACGAGCTGCCCGCCGGCGCCAGCCTCGCGATCTCGATCGTCGGCATCCACCACCGGCCCGAGCTGTATCCCGAGCCCGAGCGCTTCGACCCCGATCGTTTCCTCGGCCGCAGCTATGCGCCGTCGCAGTTCCTGCCGTTCGGCGGCGGCGCGCGTCGCTGCGTCGGCGCCGCGCTCGCGATGCTCGAGCTCAAGCTGGTGCTCGGCGTCGTGATGCAGGCACCGCCGCTGCGGCTGACCGGCGACCCGGCGATCCGCGCGACCGTGCGCAACACGACGGTCGGACCGCGCGGCGGGGTCGTCGTCGAGATCGCCGCCAGCTGAGGTCAGCCGAGCTTCGCGAGCGCGGTGGTCATCGCCGCGGCGCCCGCGGTCATCGCGGCGTCGATCGCCGCGGCGACGCCATCGGGCAGCACGTCGCTGCGCCACACGACGCGCGAGCCGCCGGACGCCCCGGCGAGGACCTCCACGGATCCGTTGAAGTGCGTGGCCGCCCCGCCCTCCACCGTCCACACCAGGCGACGCGCCTGATCGTCGCTGCTCACGATCGGCTCGCGCACGACCGCGCCGCCGGCGAAGGTCACGACGCGGACGATCGGTGTCCCGGGCTCGACGCGGGTATCGACGACAAAGCCCGGAACCAGCCGGGTGTGGAGTGCGCCGATGTCACGGATCGCGGACCAGACGGCCTCGGGGTTCGCGGGGGTGATGATGGTCTTGGTGATCGTTGCCATGCCCCCACGATCGCCACGATCGAGCCGGCGGGCTTGGGAGATCTTGCTACCCTGGTCCCGTGGGCACGCTCGTCGCACCGGTCGCCCGCCTGATCGCCCGGGGGCGCGGCTGGACCGTGTCCGAGCACGTGTGTGGGCGCGGGCCCGCGGGATCAGCCATTCGAGGAGGTGCACCCCGGCTTCGCGATCGGGGCGGTCGTCGAGGGCACCTTCACGTATCACACCGATACCGGGCGCGCGGTGATGCACCCCGGCGCCCTGCTGCTCGGCAACCCGGGCGCCGGCTTCGAGTGCCGTCACGAGCACGCGACCGGCGATCGCTGCATCGCGTGCCACTTCGATGACACGCTGCTCGACGACGACTTCCGGTTCCGAGCGGCGATGATCCCCGCCGGGGTCCGGCGCGCACCCTCGATCGCGGTCGTCGAGGCGCTCGCCGCGCGCGGCGATGCCGGCGCACTCGAGGACGCGGTGGTCCGGCTGCTCGAGGACGCCGTCGCGACCGAGCCCACGCGCGTCGCGATGCCGTCGGCGCGCGACGTCCGCCGGATCTCGGAGATCGTCCGTCACATCGAGGAGCACTCGGGCACGCCGGTCGATCTCGATGCCCTGGCGGCGCTCGCCGGGACGAGCAAGTTCCACTTCGCGCGCATGTTCCGGGCGATCGTCGGGATGTCGCCGTATCAGTTCGTGATCGCGCTGCGCATGCGTCGCGCCGGTGTCCGCCTCGCCTCGGAGCAAGCCGAGGTCGCGACGATCGCGTTCGACGTCGGCTTCGGCGATCTCTCGACGTTCAACCACCGGTTCCTGGATGCCTTCGGGATGACGCCCACCGCGTACCGCAAGCGCTACGGGCGCGCCCGGCCGAGGTAGCGAACAAGCCCGGCGCGCGGCGCTCAGTCGTCGCCCGCGGTGAACAGGCGGAGATCGACCGCGTTGCCCATCGCGGTGTAGCCGGCGTCGTTGGGGTGCAGGTGGTCGCCGCTGTCGAACTCCGGCCGCATCCGCGTCGGGTGCGCCGGGTCTCGCATCACCGCGTCGAAGTCGATCACGCCATCGAACCGGCCGCTGGTGCGGATGAACTGGTTCAGCGCGGCGCGCTTGGGCTCGACCGCCGCGTCGTAGTAGCCCGCGCCCTCGAACGGCAGCACGGTGGCGCCGTAGATCCGGGCGCCGGCCTGATGGACCCGGAGGATGATCTGCTCGTAGCCGGCGATGATCTCGGCGGCGCTGACGTTGGCGAGCGACACGCCGGGGCCGAACGTCCCGGGCGCCAGCTGGGAGAATCCCATGTCGTTGGTGCCCTCGAGCAGGATGACGTGGGTCACGCCGGCCTGGGTCAGGAGATCTCGATCGATGCGCCGCTGCGCGCCGGGGCCGATCACGTCGTTCAGCACGCGGTTGCCGCTGATCGCCTCGTTGAGCACGGCGACGTCGGCGGTGCGGCGCTGCGCGTGGAGCCGGCGCGCCAGGACGTCGGGCCAGCGCGCGTTGCCGTCGGTGGTCGACGCGAAGCCTTCGGTGATCGAGTCGCCGAACGCGACCACGGCGCGCTGCCGGGCGTTGCCGAGGACCTCGACGCCGCTCAGCCAGTACCACGTGGTGATCGTCGAGGCGACCGGCAGATCGATCGCGGCGGTGAAGTCGCCGGTCGTCGATGCGAACGAGGTCTGGTGGGCGAGCGTGAGCTGGGTCGTGCCGGCCTGGGGCCGCGGCACGTACAGGCTGATCGCCAGGTCGTCCTGGGCGTCGACCGAGAGCGCCACCGGATCGCTGATCGCGACGCCCCCGGGCGCGATCGAGATCGTGCGCGAGCCGGCGAACCGCAGGCTGCGCAGCGAGCCCTGCCGCAGCGAGGCTCCCGACGACCGTATACCGACGCTGGCGGCGCCGATCACCAGCGGCTCGCCGCCCTGCGCGTTGGACAGTCGCACACGGATCGTGCGGCCCCCGATGGTGACGCGGACGATCTCGCGCAGCGTGACGTTGTCGAACGTGGCCGGTGGCGCGAGCGGCGTCTGCATCGCCGCGCTCCACGTGCCGATCCAGCGCGCGTCGCGGTCGTTGCGATCGGCGCGGGCCGGCAACGCGCACAGCGCGGCGATGGCGATGGCGATCACCGGTGGCAGGAACTGGCGCCGGCGGATCCCGGCGAACCGAAGCGTGCGGGTCTCGTGGTCGTGGCTGGTCCCGGTCATGGTCATTGTCATCCTCCTGGAAATGGCGGCGGCTCGATCGTCCGTGGCCGGCGACGAGCCTAGGTCCGGCGGCGATGCGAAAACAACCTCGGCCGGGGCTGTGGGCACCGTGACCGCTGCGCATGCCGCCGAGCGCCGGCGCCCACCCTGCGACGAGCTACAGCGCGACGCCGTCGAGGATCTTCGGCGTGCGCTGGAACCGATCGACGTTGTCGCCGAGCAGCGTGCGGAAGCCCCAGCAGCTGACCTTGCCCGAGCGGTGGCGGACGCAGGCGTGCATCTCACCGCCCACGATCTCCGTCGCGTCGGTGATGCCCGGGACGGTGCGGACCGTGGCGCCGAGGTAGCGGCGCTCGCGCTCGTTCCAGCACGTCACGCGGCCGCTGCCCACGATCGCGCAGGTCTGTTCCCCGTACGGGGCGAGCGCCTTCGCATCCTCGACGCCGACGACCGTCGCGGTGTCCCTGACGCCGCTGAACGCCGAAAAACACGCCACGGTGCCGGTCTCGTCGGCCACGCACACCGAGCTGAACAGGTTTGACGGCATGCGGATGTCGCGCGCGCGGTCGAGATCCCCCCAGGAACCCTCCGGCGCGGTGTCGGTCTCGCCGCGCCGCCCGTGGAACGTCAGGGTGCACGATACGGTTTCGGCCTTCGCGCAGGACCAGTGTCCACGCTGCGAGGCTCCGACCCAGACCCGCGTCACTCCGGCGCCGCACCTCGTCCCGGCACCGCATCGCGAGTCGCCCGGCAGCGCAACCCCGGGGATCGGAGCCGGCACCGGATCCGACCCACCATCGGCTCGCGTCCCCCAGCAGACGATCTGCCCACCCGCGCGGCGAGCGCACGCCTGCTCGCCGGCGATCGCGATCCGCTTCGCGTCGGTGAGGCCATCGACCACCACGGGGAGGTCGGTCGAGAGCGGCAGGCCGTCGCCGAGCGACCCGATCGAGCCCCAGCACGCGAGGCGTGTGCCGAGTCGCGCGCACGCCAGCGCACGGCCGACGGCGATCTCCTGCGCGCCCGCCAGCCCGGGCAGGTCGTGGATCGACGCGACGTCGGTCGCACGCCAGCATCGGACGCCGGCCGAGCCCAGCGCACACACGTCGTCACCCCCGATCGCGATCTGGGTGACGCCCCCACCGAGCACGGGCAGCTCGAACGGCTTGTAGCTCGCCTCCAGCCAGCCGACCGGCGGCTTGCCGGGGATCAGCGCCGCGAACTTGTGCCGACCGCCGGCCAGCCGGGTCGCTCCCTCCGCCTGCGGGATCCGCCGGAGCTTCGCGACCGGCTCGGCGTCGACCCAGCCGCCCTGCCAGCACGCCACGCCGTCCTTGTCGCGAATGCAGGCCGTCGAACCACCCACCGCGATCTCGAGCGCGCCCTCGACACCGCCGACGTCCTTGACGGGAGCGCGCTTGCCGAGCGAGGTCCAGCAGGCAACCCGGCCGGTCCTCCGCCGCGCGCAGGTCAGGAGCGCGTCGGGGTCGGTCGCCAGCTCGACGGCGTCGTCGAGCCCCTCGACCGCGTACAGCGGACCGCGGTCCTGGCAGAACACCGCACCGCCCGCGGTCCACGCGCACGTCATCACTTGACCGGTCACCACACCGGCGACGTCGGAGACCCCGGCGACGGGCGTCGGGGTGTCGGGGTACGAGCCACCCCAGCACCGGAGCTGGGCCGCGCGGTCGCGGACACAGCCGTAGCCCGTGGCCGCCGAGATCGTGTTCCTCGTCGCGCGCGTGACCGGCGGAGCCGCGTCCACCATCACCGGCGCGGCGTCGCGCGGCGCGACCGGCGTCGGCGCCGGCCTCGGGACCTCGTTGCCATCGCCGCCGCACCCCGCGACCACGACCGCGAGAACGAGCATCCGCATGGCGGAGAAACGCGGCAGCAACGCCGTCCATTCTCGCATCGACCGGGCCGGCGCAGCGCGGCTGCGTTCTGCAGTGACAAGCCCATCCGGCCCAAGTACCTTCGCGCAGGGCGAGGGCCCGACCGAATGCCGCATTCCCTGTCCGCCGCGCCGGTTCGCGATCCAGAGACGTTCCATCACATCGTGCGCCTCGAACGGGTGGACATGACGTTCGGCCACGTCCAGGCGCTGTCGCAGATCGACTTCGAGGTCGGTCGCAACGAGATCGTCGGGCTCATCGGCGACAACGGCGCAGGCAAGTCCACGCTGATCAAGATCATCAGCGGCGTCTTGCGCCCCACGGCCGGCACGGTCTGGGTCCGCGACAAGCGAGTCGATCCATCGAGCTACTCGGTGCGCCGGGCCCACGACCTGCGGATCGAGACCGTCCACCAGTCGCAGTCGCTCGGGGAGAAGCAGCCGCTGTGGCGCAACCTGTTCGTCGGCCGGCAGATCGTGGGTCGCTTCGGCTTCATCGATGTCAAGCAGGAGAAGGCGATCGCCGACCAGCTGCTGCGCCAGGCGATCGGGTTTCGCGGCCACGGGATCACGTCGGAGTCGACCGTCGCCGACCTGTCGGGCGGCGAGCGCCAGGGGGTCGCGATCGCGCGGGCCATGCACTTCCGGGCCGACCTCATCGTGCTGGACGAGCCGACCACCGCGCTGGCGGTGAGCGAGGTGCGCAAGGTGCTGGCGTTCATCGAGGGCGTGAAGACCGGAGGCCGCGCCTGCATCTACATCGAGCACAACCTGGCTCACGTCCATGAAGTCGCCGATCGCCTGGTCATCCTCGACCGCGGCAGGGTGATCCGCGATATCAAGAAGGGAGAGATGAGCCTCGCCGAGCTCACCAACCAGATGGTGGCCTTGCACGACGGACACGCCGATGCCCGCGCGTGACCCCCTGCCCGCCCGGCTGCTGCGCGTCGAGGGCCTGCCGATCACGGCGGTGCTGCTGATCCTCGTGGCGCTGTTCATGCTGATCGCCCCCGAGGTGTTTCTCAGTTACCGGATCTACATGTCGTTTCTCGCCAACGTTCCGCCGCTCCTGGTCCTGGCGGCGGGGCTGACGCTGCTCATCGCCGCGGGCGAGATCGACCTGTCCTTCCCCTCGATCGTCGCGCTGTCGGGGTGGGTGCTCGCCTACTGCATCCACGACCTGGAGGCGCCCTGGCTCGGCCTGATCCTGGCGCTCGCGGCGGGCACGTTCGTCGGATGGCTCAACGGCGTCCTGGTGGCGCACGTCGGCATTCCGTCGATCATCGCCACGCTGGCGACCCAGTTCCTGTGGGGCGGGCTCACCACCGTGTTCTCCAAGGGCCTGTCGTACTCGCTCGGCGATATCGACGAGCTGTTCGTGTGGGACCTGTTCGTCGGGCGGATCGGCCCGCTTCCGGTGCAATGCCTGTGGTCCCTCGGCCTGACCGTCTGCCTGTGGTTCGTCTTGAACCGGCGCCGGTTCGGCGAGCACCTGCTGTTCATCGGCGACAACGCCAAGGTCGCGGAGATCGTCGGCGTCAACACCCGGCGCGAGAAGACGCGCGCGTTCGCCCTGATGGGCTGTCTGGCCGCATTCGCGTCGGTGCTGCTCACGCTGGAGAACAAGAACTTCTTCAACACCCAGGGCGGCGGCTATCTCCTCGAGGTGATGGCCGCGGTGTTCATCGGCGGGACGTCGGTGTTCGGCGGCAAGGCGTCGCTGGTCGGCACGGTGGCCGGCTCGTTCATCATCGTCATGGTGGAAGCCGGCATCGTCGCCACCGGGCTACAAGGTTTCTGGGTCCGCGCCGTCGTCGGCGTGGTCTTCCTGGCGGCCGTGGTCGGCCACCTGTTGATCCAGGGCTCCGAGCACGGGAAGACTCGACTTCGCTTGCTCCGGGGCAGGTTCGGTCTCAATCAAGGAGAGAGAACATGAAACGACTGCTTTTGATCGCTGCTTCCGCTGCGTTGACGCTGACCGCGAGCATGACGGCGCATGCCGAGGACAAGCTCGGTGCCGGCATCACCATGTACTTCCAGATGGGTGGCAATCCGGGCGACGGCGCCACGCTGCCGCGGACCAACGGCGCGCGCGCCGCGGCGGCCGCCCTGGGAGTGAGCCTCAAGGAGCAGTACTCGGGCTGGCAGCCGGAGACCATGCTGAGCCAGTTCCGCGAGGCCCTGGCGGCGTCGCCGGGGTGCATCGAGATCATGGGACATCCCGGCAACGACGCGTTCGCCTCGCTCGTCGCAGACGCCGAGAAGCGCAGCATCGTCATCACGTCGGGGAACTCGCCGCTGACCAAGCTCAAGGACCGCTACGTGGCCAACGGTTTCGGCTACGCCGGCGTCGAGCTCTACGAGGGCGGAAAGCTCACGGCGCAGAAGATGATCGAGCTCGGCAAGCTCAAGAAGGGCGACAAGGCCCTGGAGTACGGCCTGCGGGCCCAGGCCGAGCGCGGCAAGAGCGACCAGGGCCTGTACGACACCCTGGTGGCCGCCGGACTGCAAGTCGACTACATCGAGATCAGCCCCGAGGTCGACCACGATTCGTCGCTCGCCGTCCCGATCATCTCCGCCTACCTGCTCAAGCACCCCGACCTCAAGGCGATCGGCACGCAGCACGGAAACGTCACCGCGTTCATCGCCAAGGCGCTCAAGGACGCCGGAAAGAAGCCGGGCGAGATCACGGTCGGCGGTATCGATCTGTCTCCGGCCACGATCGATGGCCTGAAGAAGGGGTTTGTCACCGTCACCCTCGACCAGCAGCTCTACCTGCAGGGGTTCCTGCCGGTGGTCCAGTGTGTCCTGTCGAAGAAGTACGGGCTCTCGGGCCTGGCGATCAACACCGGCGCGGGCGTGGTCACGCCCGCCAGCATCGGCGCGCTGGTCCCGCTGATCGACAAGGGGATCCGCTGAGCCGTCACGTGCCGGCGTTGCGGCTGAGCCACACCAGCAGCGCGTTCGTACGCTGATCCGCCGTCGCGAAGTCCGGCCGGCCGTCCCCGTCGAGGTCCGCGGTGATGGCCGTCCAGCCATCGACCGGCTCGCGCCGCACCACGGTCAGCCCGCCGCGGCCGTCGCCGCGGAACACGATCAGCGAGCCGCTGCCGGCGCCGATCATGTCCAGCGCGCCGTCGCCATCGACGTCCGCGGCGCTCGCGCGCCACAGCCGGAGCCCCGCCGAGGCCGGTGACCCCGGTGCGGGACGCAGCGCGCCATGGCCATCATTGAGCAACACGCTGATGTCGTTCGTGTCGTCGTGCGGCGCAAACACGTCGAGCGCACCGTCGTGATCGAGGTCCGCCAGCGTGATCGAGTACGGCCGGGCGCGCCCTGTGTGATACGGCGAACCCGCGGCCGGGGTGAATCGACCCGCGCCGTCGCCGAGCATGACGGCGATCCCATCGGTGCTGAGCAGCGGCACCACGAGGTCGAGCCGGCCATCGCCGTCGAGGTCGCCGAGCGCCGGCGGATAGACCTCGCCGCCGGCCGCGATCGGTGGACCGGCGAGCGCGACCCCGCCGCGGCCATCGGCGAGCAGGACCGCCACCGCCCGCTGCGTCTGATCGGCCACGACGATGTCGGCGCTGCCGTCGCCGTTGAGGTCGCCGACCGCCAGGCCGTGGTTGTGCGGTCGCTCGACCGCGAACGCGGTGACCGGCGAGCCGGGCGCGTCGGTGAACCGGCCCGTGCCGTCGCCGAGCTTGACGACCACCGCGCCGGAGTCATGCGAGGTCGCGACGAGGTCCAGATCGTGATCGCCATCGAGATCCGCGAGCGCGATGAGGTGAGGCTCGAAGCCGATGGCGACCGGCTCTCCGGCGACCCACGATCCGCCGCGCTGTAGCCGTATCGAGATCACGCGATCGCGGGAGTCGGCGCTGACCAGATCGAGCGCGCCGTCCCCATCGAGGTCTCCCGCTGCCAGGTCGACCGGCAAGGCGCCGACCGGGAGGACCAGCGGCGGTGGGCCTGACCGTCCTGGGCCCTCGGGCCCCCGGGTGCAAGCAATCGCGATGACAACGAAAGCGATGGACCAATGACGCGCCATATGGCGAAAGGACGTGCGCGCGCGGGAACTGTTAACAGAGAAACGGGCCCCGATGGGTGTATCTTCGGCGCCCACAAGGCCCGAACTGTCGCCTCGGGCGATCGACGGAGGACTCGCATGAGCTGTGTCAAGACAAGCGCGCTGCTGGCGCTCGCCATCGTGAGTCTTTGGCCCGTCGCAAGCCGGGCGGACGAGGAGCACACACCGGACGACGCCAGTGCCGTGGTGCAGAAGTACCTCGATGCCAGGGTCAAGAAGGAGGGTGTGTTCCGGTTCAAGGACGCCCAGGCGGACGCGCAGCTGGAGCTCGTGCAGGACCAGATCCGGGTGGCGCGCGGCATCCATGGCTACGGGTTCTTCGTCTGCGTGGAGTTCCACGCCAAGGCCGATGCCGGCAAGCCGTACGACATCGACTTCTGGCTCAAGGAAGACTCGCTCGACGTCGTCGACGTCCGCGTCCACAAGGCGCCCAAGCGCGACGGCGACAAGTGGACGCTGGTCACGCGCAACCCGCTCTTGTGGTGGTGGATTCCCGCCAGCGAGCACCCGGGCGAGTTCGAGGAGAAGCGCGGCTGGCAGATCGAGGCGGCGATCAACGGCTACATCGCAAGGAAGGCCAAGGACGGCGTGTTCACGCTCAAGGACGACAAGACCGGCGAACAGCGCACGCTGAACTTCGTCGAGATCCATCGCCCGATGCGGAAGATGGAGGGCAAGGGCTACTTCGCGTGCACCGACTTCCGCGAGCACCGCAGCTCGAACAAGTACTACGACCTCGACTTCTGGCTGGTCGACAAGAACGGCACGCTGGAGGTCACCGAGGTGCGCATCCACAAGGAGCCCAAGCAGGAGGACGGCGTGTGGGTCCAGATGCCCAGGTACTCGTTCGAGAAAGGCAAGGCGAAGGAGCTTCCCTAGCGTCCTTCGGCATGACAACGCCCCCAAGATGACCAGATGGAGCTATCGATGAGGAAAGTAATCGCATTCTCCGTACTGTGGCTCTCGCTCCTCGCAACGTCGGCCCGCGCCGAGGTGAAGACGAGGGAGATCGAATACAAGCAGGGCGACACCCCGCTCAAGGGGTTCCTCGCGTACGACGACGCGGCCAAGGGCAAGCGGCCCGGCGTGCTCGTGGTCCACGAGTGGTGGGGCATGAACGAGCACGCCCGCAACCAGGCGATACGGCTGGCCAAGGCCGGATACGTCGGCTTCGCCGTCGACATGTACGGCAAGGACAAGATCGCGACTCACCCCAAGGACGCGATGGCCTTCATGCAGGAGGCCACCAAGGATCCCAAGCAGCTGGGCGAGCGCTTCCAGATCGCGCTCGATCTGCTCAAGCAGCAGCCGCAGGTCGACACCGGCAAGATCGCCGCGATCGGCTACTGCTTCGGAGGCGGCGTGGTGCTGGGCATGGCGCGCTCCGGCGTCGACCTGGCCGCGGTGGCAACCTTCCATGGCCACCTCTCGCCCGACGCTGGCCCGGTCGCGCAGAAGGGCAAGGTCAAGTCGAAGATCCTGGTCCAGACCGGCAGCGCCGACACGATGGTTCCCAAGGCCCAGGTCGACGCGTTCAAGAAGGAGATGGCCGACGCCAGCGTCGACGCCAAGGTCATCGTCTACCCGAACGTCAAGCACAGCTTCACGAACCCCGACGCCGCCAAGGCGGGCATGAAGGAGCTCGGCTACGACGCCGAGATCGACAAGAAGTCGTGGGCCGAGCTCCTCAAGTTCTTCAAGCAGACGCTCGGCTCGTGACAGCCGCGCGCGGGCTCGAGGCCGCCACGTCGATCTTCACCGCGCGGCAGCGCCGGAGCCGTCGCGCGTAGTAGCGTACGAGCTACATGCGGTTCCCCGAGTACGACGACCACGACGCCACCGGGTTGGCCGAGCTCGTGCGCACCCGTCAGATCTCCTCCGAGGAGGTGGTCGAAGCCGCGATCGCACGGATCGAGGCGCGCAACCCCGCGCTCAACGCGGTGGTCCACACCCAGTTCGAGCGCGCCCGCCGCGAGGCTCACCAGCCGCGGACCGGCAGCTTCGCCGGCGTGCCGTTCCTGCTCAAGGATCTGTTCGCCGAGGACGCGGGTGAGCCGAGCACGGGCAGTTGCCAGCTCGGCAGCGCCTGGCGCGCCGACCGCGACTGCGAGCTGGTCGCGCGGTACAAGCGCGCCGGCCTCATCATCCTGGGCCGCACCAACACCCCGGAGTTCGGGATCATGGGCACCACCGAGCCCGCGTTCCGCGGACCGACGCGCAACCCCTATGATCCGGAGCGCTCGAGCGGCGGTTCCAGCGGCGGCTCGGCGGCCGCGGTCAGCGCCCGCATGGTGCCCGCGGCCCATGCCAGTGACGGCGGTGGCTCGATCCGTATTCCGTCCTCGCACTGCGGGCTGGTCGGGCTCAAACCGACCCGCGGCCGCAACCCGCTCGGTCCGTTCGGCGGCGAACACTGGGCCAGCCTCGTCGAGGAGCATGCCGTCACGCGCAGCGTACGCGACACGGCCGGGCTGCTCGACGCCACCGCCGGCAGCGACGACGGCGCTCCGTACCAGGTCCGCGATCCTGCTCGGCCGTTCGCCGACGAGGTCGGTCAGCCACCCGGGCGGCTCCGGCTCGCGTTCACCAGCCAGGCGCTGTTCGGCGATACGCTCGATCCCGACTGTGCGGCTGCGGTCGCCGACGCCGCCAGCCTGGCGCGCGAGCTCGGTCACCAGGTCGAGGAGGCGGTGCCCGCGTTCGACCGCGCGGCGCTGATCCGCGCGTATCTGATCGTCGTGGCCGCCGGCGTCTCCGGCGAGCTCGCCATCGCCGCCGCGCGCGCGGGCCGGCCGGCACGGGCGCGAGACGTCGAGCCGGTGACGTGGTTGCTCCACGTGGTCGCCGGTACCCTGACCGCCGCGGATTACGCCGCCGCCGTCGACGAGATGCGGCGCGCGGCGCGCAAGGTCGCCGAGTTCTTCACCCGGTACGACATCCTGTTGACCGCGACCACGGCGCGGCCACCGGTCAGCCTCGGCGCGTTCGCCCCGAGCCGCACGGAGCGCTTGCAGATGCACCTGCTCCGCCGGTTGCCGCTGCGCACGCTGATGCTGAAGGCGCTCGACGACGCGGCCCACGGACCACTCGCTGCGACCCCGAACACACAGCTGTTCAACATGACCGGGCAGCCGGCGATCTCGCTCCCGCTGTCATGGAACGCCGCCGGCCTGCCGATCGGCACCCAGTGGGTGGCGCCGTTCGGCCGCGAGGACCTGCTGATCCGTCTGGCCAGTCAGCTCGAGACGGCGCGGCCGTGGGCGCTGCGTCGGCCGATGCTGAGCTGACCGGCCCGATCAGGGCGAACCTCGCAGCCGCTCGGCGATGGCCGCAAGGTACGCGAGCGAAGGCTCGCCGCGCGCGGGGCCAGCGAGCAGGTCCTCGGCCAGCAAGCGCCACAGGCCGTGACGCGCGTCGAATCGGGTCTGGCCCAGGAGCCAATCTGGATCATCGCCAGCTCCCCGGGTCTCGCGCTCGGCGGCGACGAGCCGGTCGGCGAGCGCCGCGAGGCGCGGATCGTGCGGATCGCGGGCGGCTGCAGCCAGCAGCAGGCCGAGGTACGCGAAGCCGAGCTCGGCGCGGGACTCCACGAACGACTGGACGAGGGTCACCATCAGGCCGAGCGCGAGGCAGACGGCCTCGCCGCCGAGCGCCAGGCAGCTCTCGAGCAGGACCGCCATGGTCGCCTCGTGGCCGTCGCGATAGGTCGGACCGGCGGCGTCGAGGCAGAGCACGGTGCACGCAAACGCGCGCGCCGTGTGATCGGTGTTCTCGCCGTCACGCCAGCGGATGAGCTCCAGCACCTCGCATGGGTGCCACGCCAGCGGCTGAGGGATGAGCCCCGTGGCCTGGATGTCGCGCAGCGCCGCGAGGTGCGTATCGCGGCCGTTGCCAAAATCGGCCGCGGCAATCCTGGCGAGCGCCTCCGGGGTGATCCGCCCGCGAAGCCAGTCGAGCAACCCCGATGGATCGGGCTGCCACTGCTCGAGGCATCGCCGTGTCACCACCAGGGCCGCCGGCGCCACGCCGCACGCCGAGAGCCGATCCGCCGACGCGGCGTCCTCCAGCCAGTGGCGATGGCCAGACGCGATCCGGGTTCGCTCCGCGTCGTCGGGACCGCGGGCCAGCGCCTGCTCCAGGCAGCGGCGGATGTCCGCGGGGTCGCCGCGTTGCTCGTGCCAGGCGGCGGCGATCGCGATCCAGTCGTCGGCGGTGCTGGCGAGACCCTCGGCCCGGGTCGCACATCCGAGCACGAGCGGACGGCGCTCCGGCTCCGCCTCGGCGTGGTTGGCCATCGCCTGGGCGATGTGCAGGCATCCGGCCGTGGTGGTCGCTCGCTCCAGGCCACGCTCGAGGACGCGCCACGCGGCCTCGGGGTCGCGCAGCGCGAACCGGTGCACGTTGGCCAGGGTCCACGACGCGCCGCCCAGGTCAGCCGGCGGCGTGGCCTCCGCCAGCGCCATCGCGCGGTCGACCAGCGCACGGGCCGTGGCCTCGTCGTCGAGGTGCTCGATGTAGCCAGCGGCGAGCGCGCACAGGCCATCGACAGCGCAGCCCGGCGCCTCACCGCGCTCGAGACAGCGGCGCGCGGCGTCGGTATCACCCAGCACGTCAGCATAGCCGCCAGCGAGGTTGCGCCATTGCCCCGCCCACACGTCGGCGCCAGCGGCGAGCGCCTCGAAGCAGCGGTCGAGTGCGCGGCGAGCGCTCGCCAGATCGTGCAACTCGCGGGCGTGAATCGCCGCCGCGCCGAGATAGACGAAGACCTCCCGGCCGCCGTAGGCCACCGCCTGCTCCGCACAGCGACGAGCGTCGTCGTGACCGTCGCCACCCAGCGCGGCCCATGCCTCGGCGAGCATCGACCAGTCGCTCCCGTCCTCCACCAGCGGCTCAGCGGCGCGCAGACACCGCGCCGCTTCCGGCGCTGTGGCCTTGCGCGCCTCCTTCACCCAATCACGCAGCGTCTTCATGTCGCGATGGTACGCGAGGTAGATCGGGGCGCGCGACCGATGGTCCGCCGCGCAGCGTTGGCTCTGAGCCCATCGGCCGGCGGCAGCCGCGCGGCGATCGCGGCGATCAGCGAGCGCAGCCAGATCGAGGCCGGGTCGGCCTCGGCGCGCCGCGGGAAGGCCATGACCTGGACGTCGACGCCCGGATCGGCGGGCGGCCGGATCACCCGCAAGGCGAGCGGGCCGGCCAGCGCCGCGACGAGCCGGCTCGGCACGAAGGCGACCAGGTCGGTCTGCGCGGCGACGCGCAGCGCCTGCAGGTAGCTCGGCACGGTCAGCGCGATCCGGCGCTCGACGCCGAGCTCGCGTAGCCACACGTCGATGAAGTCGGCCGGGCGGTCCGATCCAACGACCGCGACGTGGCGTGCGGCGAGGAACCGATCCATGCGCGACAGACCCGCGCCGACCGGGTGGCCGCGCCGTACGGCCAGGACATCCGTGTCGCTGTAGAGCCGCTGGTGGTGAAACCCCGTGAGGCCGTCGGCCGTGCAGCAGATCACGATGTCGAGCGAGCGCGCGAAGTCCTCGGCCATCGTCGCGGGATCGCGCCACGGCGCGACGTCGATCCGGATCTGCGGAGCCTGCGCGCCCACCTGCTCGAGCATCCGCGACATGATCGTGTCGACGACGATGTCGGGCAGCATCAGCAGGAAGCGCCGCGTGCTGGTCGCCGGGTCGAACGCCCCGGCCGAGAACAGCTCGCGCACATGCTCGAGCGCGCGCGCGACCGGAACGCGCAAGGCCTGGGCGCGGGGCGTCAGCTCCATCCGGCTGCCGACGCGGACGAGCAGCGGGTCGGCGAGAAGCTCGCGCAGCCGCGCCAGCGCGTGGCTCGCCGCCGGCTGCGACAGCCCGATCCGCCGGCCGGCCTGGCCGACGTGCGCTTCCGCGACGAGCGCGTCGAGCGCTACGAGGAGGTTGAGATCGAGCCCGGCGAGATTCATCCCACGAATGTACGCGATATCGATCATCGATTGGACGGATTGCCAGATCCTGGCGATGGTGTCCCCGGAGGTTTCATGACCCGGTTCACCGATCGCATCGAGCTCGTGATGTCGGTCAACGGCTGCGCGCGACGCCTCGACGTGTCCGCGTCTGCGACGCTCCTCGACGTACTTCGCGACCAGCTCGGCCTGACGGGCGCCAAGCGCGCCTGCGACCGTGGTACGTGCGGCGCCTGCACCGTCCTGGTCGAGGACCGACGGATCTACGCCTGCCTTGCGCTCGCCGCGATCCAGGATGGCAAGCGCGTCGTGACGATCGAGGGGCTCGCGGCCGATGGCGAGCTCCACCCGATCCAGCGCGCGTTCGTCGCGCACGACGCCTTGCAATGCGGCTACTGCACACCAGGCCAGATCCTGTCCGCCGTCGGGCTGCTCGGCGAGGGCCGCGCCACCGACGAGGCGACCCTGCGCGAGCAGATGAGCGGCAACCTGTGCCGGTGCGGCGCGTACCCCCACATCATCGCGGCGATCCGCGAAGCGGCGGAGGGCTAGCATGCGGCCGTTCGACTACGCTCGCGCGACCAGCGTGCGCGACGCATGCGAGCTGGCGGCCGCCCGGCCGGGCGCCGTGTTTGTCGCCGGCGGCACCGACCTGGTGCCGCTGTGGAAGGACGCGGTGTGCGCGCCCCCCGCGGTGATCGATATCACCCGGCTGTCGCTCGACGCCGTCGAGGTGGGCGACCGCGAGATCGCGATCGGCGCGCTCGCGCGCATGACCGACGTCGCCGACCATCCCGTGATCAGGGCCGCCACGCCGGCGATCGCCGATGCGCTGTGCGCGAGCGCGTCTGGCCAGCTACGCAACGCCGCCACGATCGGCGGCAACCTGCTCCAGCGCACGCGCTGCTCGTACTTCCGCAACGTCGGGTTCCCTTGCAACAAGCGGGCGCCCGCGAGCGGCTGCGCCGCGCTCGGCGGCCACGATCACCGCCATGCGATCTTCGGCGCGAGCGAGCACTGCACCGCGACGCACGCGTCGGATCTCGCCGTCGCGCTGCTCGCGCTGGACGCGACGGTCGATGTGCTGGGCCGCGGCGGCCCGGGTGACGCCGGCGGCGATCGAGCCGTTGCCCTCGCGGAGTTCTTCGTCCTGCCCGGCGACCGTCCGGATCGCGAGACGGTGCTGCGTCCCGGCGAGCTGATCGGCGCGATCCGGGTGCCCCGCACGACGCTGGCGCGGCGGTCTCGCTACCTCAAGGTGCGCGACCGGGCGTCGTTCGACTTCGCGGTGGTCTCGGTCGCGGCGGCGCTGGACATCGAGGGCGGCGTCGTGCGCGAGGCCAGGCTCGCGGCCGGCGGGGTCGGAACCACGCCGTGGCGGTTGCGCGGCAGCGAGCAGGCGCTCGCCGGCGCGCGATCGGGCGCGCAGGCATTCGCGGAGGCCGCGGCGCGTGCCACCGACGGCGCGCGTCCACTCGGCCACAACGGCTTCAAGCTCGAGCTGTTGCGCCGCTGCGTGCGCCGCGTGCTCGACGACCTGGCAGGTGGCGCGTGACGGCGCCCAACGGTTCGCCGACGCCGCGGATCGACGCGGTCGTCAAGGTCACCGGCGCCGCGCGCTACGAGGGCGACACCCCGATGGCAGGCGCGCTCCACGCGGCGCTGGTCGCCGCGCCGATCGCGAGCGGGCGGATCGTGCACGTCGACGCCGCCGCCGCGCTGCAGATGTCCGGCGTGGCCTGCGTCATCACGCACGCGAACGCGCCGCGGCTCGCCGGGCCGACCGCGCCGATCATGCTCCAGGACCCGACGGTGTACTTCGTCGGTCAGCCGGTGGCGGTCGTGCTGGCCGAGACCGCCAGCCAGGCTCGCCTCGCGGCTGCCGCCGTCGAGGTGAGCTACGAGGCGTCGCCGGCGATCACCACCATGCACCAGGCGCTCGATCGCGCCTACGCCCCGGCGTCGGCAGGGCACGTCGCGACCGATAGCCGGCGCGGCGACCCGGAGCGAGCGCCGCGGGCCTGCGAGATCGCACAGCGCTACACGACGCCGACGCACAACCACCATCCGCTCGAGCCTCCGTGCGTCATGGCGCGCTGGCAGGGTGACGCGCTGCTCGTCCACGCCACGACCCAGGCGGTGTTCGCACATCGCCGGCGACTCGCCGCGCACTTCGGTGTGCCCGTCGACGGCATTCGCGTCGTCTCGCGCCTGCTCGGCGGCGGCTTCGGCGCCAAGGGCAGCGCCTGGTACCCGTGCCTCGTGCTCGGCGTGCTTGCCGCGCGCCACGCCGGCCGGCCGGTCGCGCTCGAGCTCACCCGCGCCGAGATGTTCACGCTCGTTGGCCGCCGCCAGGAAACCATCCAGCACCTGCGGCTCGCGGCGACGTCGCGCGGCGAGCTCACCGCGATCAGCCATGACACGATCGCCCAGACCTCGACGTTCGGCGAATACGCCGATCCGACGGCCACGGTGTCGCGCGTGCTCTACGCGTGCCCCAGCGTCGCGACGACGCACCGGCTCGTGCGCGTCCACGCGCCGCAGCCCAACCCGATGCGCGCGCCGGGAGAAGGTCCCGGCAGCTTCGCGCTCGAATGCGCGCTCGACGAGCTGGCCCACGAGCTCGGCCTCGATCCGCTCGAGCTGCGCCTGCGCAACCACGCCGATCGCGACCAGCACACCGGCCTTCCCTGGTCGAGCAACAGCCTCCGCGCGTGCTACCACGCAGCCGCCCACAGCTTCGGATGGCACGCCCGGCCACCGCAGATCGGCAGCCTCCGCGACGGCCGCTCCGTCCTGGGCTGGGGTATGGCCGCCGCCTGCTACCCGGTCTATCGCATGGCGTCGCAGGCCGAGGTCGCCATCGAACCCGATGGCCGCGTCGTCGTCCGCTGCGGAACCCAGGACATGGGCGGCGGCACCACGACGATCCTCGCCCAGCTTGCCGCCGATATCCTGGGCGTGCCGCTCGGGCCGGTCGCCGTCGAGATCGGCGACACCGAGCTCCCCGAGGGCCCATACTCCGGCGGCGCGCACGTGTCGGCGAGCGTCACGCCGGCGGTCGAACAGGCCGCGCGCATGCTGCGGAACCAGCTGATCGAGCGAGCCGTCGCCGACGAGGCATCGCCGCTGTTCGGCTGCGCGCCGGGAGGCGTCGCGATCGCGGACGGCCGCCTCGCGAGCTCCGGCCGATCGGAGCCGCTGGCGGCGCTGGCCGCCAGGACCGGTCGGCTCGCGTGCACCGCACAGGATGCCCCGGACCCCCAGCCGCGCGTCAGCGCGTACGCGCATGGCGCCATCTTTGCCGAGGTCCACGTCGATCCCGATCTCGGCGCGGTCCGCGTCCAGCGCATCTCCGCCGCCT
>Ga0307515_10008233_pt1 | contig 20387 bp, 13 predicted proteins | sample 17_EM_MG_FD_194513 | JGI IMG/M metagenome (GOLD analysis project Ga0307515, IMG submission 194513) | Populus trichocarpa ectomycorrhiza microbial communities from riparian zone in the Pacific Northwest, United States - 17_EM | ecosystem: Host-associated > Plants > Roots > Unclassified | place...
TAGACATAATATGAAGTTTTAATTGATTCTAAGGTGGTTTGCTTATCCCTGAGAATTGTGTTTCTGTGACAGAATTAAATCATCCTTCAAATTTCATCTCATCCCTCTCTCTCTCTCTCTCTCTCTCTCTCTTTTATATGTCACTGATATGATTAGAGACAGTAACAAGATGAAATATAACTTTTTTTTTCTACTTAGATGTTGTAGATACAAAGAACAAGAAGATCAGATCCCGGAATCAAGATTGAGATCTGATCTTGGAAATCCGAAATAAGTCTGATAGTAGTGTGACACAATAGAAACTTGCCCCAAGGCACTAACACTATTGGAATGAGTAGAATGACATCACGAAGCAGTTTGTAGGACATAGCCCTAGAAAGAAGGTGGAAGGTCTACATAACTCATCATAATAATCGTACCATATCTAAAAGGGTGCGATTTCTCTTTTCAGAAACTCTATTGTGTTGTGGTGTTCCAGGATGTGTCCATTATGAGAGAATCTCATTTTTTTTAGATAATCTTGAAAATCTTAACTTAAGTATTCACCACCTAGATTAGATTGAAGTATCATAATACTTTTCCCAATTTTCTTTTCAACTTTATTTTTAAATTCCTTAAACCTTTTAAATGATTCAGAGTTATATTTCATTAAATACACATAATCATATCTATAATGGTCATTGGTAATGTAATGAAATATGTATATCCACTTATGGCACGAACGTTCATTAGTCCACATACATTTATATATATCAAAACTAACAATTCTTTCGACATTTCACTCTTTCTAGTAAAGGATGTTTTAGTCATCTTACCCAATAAACAAGATTCACAAGTATCATAATAAAAAAGATCAAAATATCTTTCTTTATTTTGCTTAGTAATTATTGTTTCATTGATATGACTCAATCTTCAATGCCATAAGTAAGATGGATATGAATTATCTAATTTATTCCTTTTGACGTTTATATTGAATATGGGTATCTCTAGATTAAGTACATACAAACAATTTGTATAATTACTTGATCCATAATAAATATCATTATTATAGAAAGAACAATATTTGTTCTCAATAATAAATATAAATCCATTGAAATCTAAATAAGAAATGGATACGATATTTCTAGCAAGTATTGAAACAAAATAACAATTATCAAGTTCTAGTAACATCCCACTTGGTAAAGTTAAATTATAAGTTCCTACAGTTAATGCAGCAACTTCTGCTTCATTGTTTACACGTAGGTCCACTTCACCTTTAAGCAATCTTCTACCTTTCTTTAGTTCTTGATCATTATTACAAATGTGAAAACCACATCCGGTATCCAATACCCAAGAACTACTATATGAAGTAGCAAGATAGTTTTTAATCACAAACATCACACGAGTATTTACATTAGGACATTTTATTATCATGTTTGGGAACAATTCCTTAAAGGTCTTATACTCCTTAGCATCAAACAACTCTTTTACATGCTTAATCATATTATAGGCATTCATATTCTCATACTTTATTTGAAGTTGAGGTGACATGCTAACTAACATAACACATGTAGCCTGCTTATCGTCATCAATATGACGATGATATTTTGTCTTAACTTTAATAAGAGTGTCATCATCAAGGACATGAGGAATAGGACTTTTAAGCACATGTAACCTTTGTAATAGTCCAAAAATTCAATTGATTTCAATATATTGCTTATTCATAACAAGCAAAAAACAAGGGTGTATTTTTTTGTGTCATAGTCCTTCAGTACAATGTCTACATACACATAAGATACAATTTTTAATTTCTATTCTTCTTGAATTGTATATTTCATGATACCATTCATCATATTAATAACTGATCATCTTCAAGTATTCATATAGACTATGTACACATAAGATACAATAGTATTATAGGAAGGAAAGGTACATAAACATCATGTACAAAATATAAAGTTTACCAACACCATAATTTACATATTCTAAATTCGAATATCGATATCATATAGTTTTACAAAATACAAGTCGTCCATTCTTACTACTACATAGATTATTACATGATCATACGGTTTCACAAGGTGCATATTATGAGATTGTTAGATACCATCCATGGTCATGAGATGGTCCTGTTACAAATCAAACTTGATGTAAGTGTATAAATATTAATTATGGTACAATTGAGCAAATAAGCATGTAGTCGGGGTTTAAGATTAATATCTAATAAGTAGATTCACATTAATAGCTTTCTATCGAATACTAATTCACATTTCCATGCAATACTAATCTACGTTACTTTATTTTAAACTATGTTTGACAAACAACTAATGACATATATTATGGTCTAGGAATTCTTCAGTGTATAAAATGATTCATCCCTAACTATAATCAATTTATATAGTTTCTTAAACATGATTTTCAGTTGGAAATAAGACGTTATAATCTTTCTTTTATCATATCGATGAATGGTTTCAACTAAGGCTATTCTCAATTTTCACTTTTGGTTTTCCTAGTGTGGACACCATTAACGGGAGTTAATCTCATTCTTTACTCCTGGCTATCTAATATAAATACCATTAGGCAGGTTAATTTTATCATTATTCCTAGCTATTCAACATGGATATCATTAACCGAGAAATGTTTTTTGACATTTTTCCTAGCTATCCCACATTGATACCATTAGCCAAAGCTAATCTTTAACATCAACTCCTTGTTATCCGAAATGGATACTGTTAGCCAAAGCTGATTATATCATTTGTTCTCAATCATCCGATATGGATGTCATTAGCCAAAGCTAATATTTAACATATATTCTTGGCTATCGATGTGGATGCCATTAGCGAAAGCTAATCTTATCATTCATTCATGGCTATCCAACATGGATACCATTACCCAAAACTAATCTCAATATTCTTTATAATTCATGGTTAATCAAATAATAGAATTTGAAAAACAATACCTTATAAAAAGTACCTCAAGAATTTAACAAAATTAGATGAAGGTGGAAGTCACCTACCTGCTCCTCCCGTAGTATGTCCTCGCCCAGTCGAAGATCTGATTCCTATTGTACCTCCATATGAATTTATACAGAATTTAGGGGAGTGTTTGGTGATTTTCTTCTTCTTTTTTTTTTCCTTCCTCCTTCACTGTTGTTTCAGCTGGCCTCTTCTCTCCCTCACTACTTTAATGTTTTCGATTTTCTTCACCTTACCTGTACTTTTCTCTCAATCAAGTATCTTGTATGGGTGGCATGCAAGGGATTTTTTTGGTGGAACTTGTAAGATAAGGGACTGTTTATGGTTGTTTCAGCCGGCCATGGGGAAGAAGAAAAGTCATTATTTCTCTCTCCTAATGTATTTATACTCCCTCGTAAATGAGGGTAAGTCATGTTTGGATGTTATACTCTTATCCTAGTGTTTTTTAAGTGTTTATTGGCCGGTTCCCTTATATTTTTCTTGAGTAGTTACGGTCATTTCCTTTTCTTTTTTTAAGGGGTTTTACATTCTCCTCTCCTAATAAGTGTTTCATCCTCGAAATTAAAATATGCATATCATACCTGGTTTTTCAAACAATTCAAGATATTTCTTTCTCATCTTAGATTCCCTCTCCCAAGTTTATTCTACAATTTGTGAGCTCTGCCATAAGATTCTTATGATAGGAATCTTTTTATTTCTTAATTCTTTCTCTCCCTAATCAAGTATCTTTATTAATTTTACTTCAGGTGTTAAATCTTCTTTAATTTCTTTTCGAATCTAGGGTAGAACTTATGAAGGGTTTATGTTGGCTTTTTGCATCAAGAAGACGTGAAATACATTATGAACCCTGGCCAATTATAGGGCCAGGTTTATTTCGTAGGCTACAGGTCCGATGCGTCTCAAGATTTCAAAAGGCCTAATGAATCTAGGAGTTAACTTCCCCTTCAAACCAAATCTCAACATATTCTTCAACGGGGCCACTTTCAGAAATACTTTGTCTCCTGAATTAAATTTGAAAGGCATTTGTTGAGTATCTGCATACTTCTTTTGTCTATCCTAATTGGCTTTTATTTTATCTTTAATAATTCTTACATTTTCAATAGTAACTTATATTAGCTCTACGCCATACAGTTTTTGTCCCCGACTTCTTCCCAACACAAGAAAGTTATGCACTTCCTACCGTATAGGGCTTTGTATAAGGTCATCCCTATTGTTGCCTAGTGACTATTGTTATATGTGAATTCCACCAATGCTATATATTCTTCCCAGTTTCCTCCAAATTCTAAAGCACACGGCCATAATAAATCATCTAGGATCTGAATGACCCTTTCAGATTGACCATCAGTCTACTTGTGGAAAGCAGTACTTACATCTAATCTCGTTTCCAGAGAATGTTGTATGTTCGACCACAGATGAGAGGTGAACCTGGAATCCCGATCTGGGACAATGGATGTTGGAATTCCATGAAGTCGTAGTACTTTGTTCACATAAATTTTAGCGAGTTTTTCCATTGAATCTGTCTTTTTCACTAGTAGAAATAGAGTACTTTTTGTTAAGCAATCTACAATGACCCATATTGCATAATTCCCCTTTTCCCCCTAAGCCTGACACGAAATCCATGGTGATCATTTCCCACTTCCATTCAAGAATTAACTACTTCTCTTTTCATGTTAGGGCACCAAAAGTGTTGTTTCAAATCCTGGTACATTTTAGTACTACCGAGATGCATCATAAATTTGGACTCGTGTGCCTCTTGCAAGATCTTCTGTTTAACATTTCCATTGTCATGTACATACACACGTTGTCCCATCATCAAGACTCCATCATCTGCAATTCGAAAAGGGGTTTTAATTCTAGTATTTACTCTATTTCTCATCTTTGATACCTCACTATCTCTTTGTTGCACTTGTAATATTTGTTCTCGATACGTCAACTGTGCCTTTAACTATGTTATTAATATTCCTTCTAAATTCATTTCCATCCAGGCCCTCAATCTCCTCAACTCTGTTAGTGTTCGTTCATCCCATACTGGAGATTTGCTTAGAGCTGCTTTGTTTTTGTGCCTAAGAGCATTAGCTACCATGTTCGCCTTTTTGAGATGGTATTCTATATAGTACAATTATAGTCTTTGATGAGTTCCATCCACCTCCTCTGTCGCATATTCAACTCTTTTTGCGACATCAGATATTTCAAACTTTTGTGGTCTGTGAAGATTTGGACTCGAGATCCGTAGAGGTAATGTCTCCATACTCTCAAGGAAAATATCTCAACTGCTAATTCAAGATCATGCATTGGGTAATTTACCTCAAGAGTCTTTAATTGTCTCGATACATATGTAACTACCTTTTTGTGTTGCATCATAACACACACAAGTCCCTTCTTTGAGGCATCACAATACCCTCGGTTCTTTATGGGAGTGTCAGCACAGGGGTAGTAGTAAGTCTCTTCTTCAATTCTTGAAAGCTCTCTTCAAACTATTTCGGCCACTCATATTTTATATCCTTCATAGTTAAACGTGTTAAAGGAGTTGCTATCAATAAAAACCCTTCAATGAATCTTTTGTTGCTATCAATATCATATTTTATATCCTTCCATGCAAGCCTTAGAAAGCTATGGATTTCAGTTACCGTAGTTGGATTTTTCCATTTCAGGACCGCTTCAACTTTCTGAGGTTTACAAAGATGCCATCAGCAGAAATGACATGCCCTAGAAAAGTTACTTTTCCAACCAGAAGTCACATTTATTCAATTTAGAGTATAGTTGATGACTCCTCAAAGTCCGCACTACTTGACTATCATTCATGCTCTTCAAAGGAATTAGAATAGACTGAAATGTCATCTATAAATATCACGACAAATTTATCAAGGTAAGGCTAGAAATTCCAATTCATTAGATCCATGAAAGGTGTCGGAGCATTCGTCAATCCAAACAGCAACACGAAAAATTTATAGTGCCCATATCAAGTTCTAAAAAGCAGTCTTCAATACATCCCACTCTTTAATTTCCATCTAGTAATACACCGACCTTAAATCAATCTTCAAAAACACCCTGGCTCCCTTTAATTGGTCAAATAAATCATCTATTCATGGCAGTGGACACTTATTCTTCATTGTTAATTTATTTAATGTCGATAATCAATACAAAGCCTAGTGTCATCCTTCTTTTCACAAATAAAGAAGGTGCTCCCCAAGGTGATCTGCTAGGTCGTATAAACCTATTATCCAATAATTCTTGTAGCTGGATTTTTAATTCATTCAGTTATGTCGGAGCCATTTTGTATGGTGGTTTTGCTATCGACGACACTTTTGGGAAGGTATTGATGGAAATTTCGATCTCTCGGTCCGGGGGTAGCTCGGTAGTTCTTCCGGGAATACATTTGGAAATCCCTTTACAACCACAATATCAGTTAACTTTGTTTCACGTTTGTCGGAATTCAACATATAAGCATCAATGTGATCCAAGCAACACCAAAAGATCCATTGGAGGTTCCAATTGATCCATTAAGGCTTAAAGTTCAAAGAGGTTTTTAATGGACTTCTTCGAGATAAATTGGCTAAAGTATATTTCAAAAAGGTAATAAATAATGAAAAGCAAGCCTTGATTAATCTGGTTCATGTTCAAGAAGGGCTTGTTGGTGGAACCACGACCATTACACAATGATTGGGATATGAAGACTCAAATCGGATAGATTGACTTTTCGCTACTGTTTTGATCATAACTGGAGCTACAAGTCACATTTTGATGTGATTCTAGTTGGGTTAAAAACTAGACTTTCATACCTTTCTAATGATATATGTTATGCCTTCTAATTCATTAAGACGATAAAAAACCATTTGTTTGAAGTTGGGCTTTGATGCTGCCAACAGATTACGAGAAAAACCGACCTTATTTTATTTTAATTAGTTGGGTTATTGATCTATCTTTGTTTTCTAATATAGGTACTCTTTGTGGGGAATATTTGAAAAAAAATGAATTTTAAAGAATAAAATATTGCCTCTCTTGGTTCTTGATTGGACCTCAACTAATGCGAATATCGTGATCACATGGTCATGCAACCCACAATCAAGATTGAGATCTGATCCTAAAAAGCCAAAATAGATATGATAGTGGTATGACACAATCAAAACCTACCCCAAGGCACCAACACTATTGGAATGAGTAGAATGACGTTATGAACCCAGTTAATCTTCGATAAGCCAGATTCAGTTCGTTCAAGAACTGAAGAATGCAAGAATCACTCTCACACGTTAAAACTGAAAAATTCAGAAGTAATACTCATCAAAGGCTGCCGAAATTTAGGTTACATGTGTTTAAATAGTTCTTAAAAGTAACATTAATGAATCCTTGCCATACTTGGAGATTATATCGCAGCTCATTAAAGATCCTTGTGGAACTAGAAAATTTGTTGAGTCTCTGTTGACCAGTATTGCAGTGCCTTCCGAACTATGATTGACGTGAAAGTTTAACCCCAAGTTAAAATCAGGTGCCACATCCCTGTAGGAAAAGAATCCTAACCAAATAGGAAGTCCACAAATCAAAAGGAAGTAAAGAATAAAAATTTGTTGAGTCTCTGTTGACCAGTATTGCAGTGCCTTCCGAACTATGATTGACGTGAAAGTTTAACCCCAAGTATGACAACATGTCTGGAGAGTCCACGTAAAATTTTAGCCCGATCCAACGGAATTATGACTGTTTCTGTAAACCTAGACTGTTGCGCATTTTACGCCAAAATCAGAATCTGACCTTACTTGGCTCATATCACAGGGCTGAACCGTATCATCAACTCTTCAAAGAATTGACTAATCTTTGCTAGTGATTTTATACTTCTTTTGCTCGTCTCTAGGTATAGGCATTGTGATTGGGTTGTTTATAGTCTTGTTGCCTCAACCCATCTTTCATTTTGATAAACTCACTTGATGCGAACCTCGTGATCACGTGGTCACGCAACCCACAATCAAGATTGAGATCTGATCCCGGAAAGCCAAAATAGGTCTGATAGGAGTGTGACACAATGGAAACCTGCCCCAAGGCACCAACACTATTGGATTGGACCATTTGGAACATGTAATGGGTCCTTGCTGGTGTTTCTGGGCTGGTCCACATCATCACTTTCAAATTCAAACTTGGATTAGATGAATCTTGGATTCGTGAATTCCATTAAGTTCCCCTACGATTCGCATCAGATGGTATTAGAGCCAAGTCTAATCTCAAGTTATATCCTTTCAATTTGTGTCTTTATTTTTCTTCTTGAAAGTTTTGGTGATAGATAAAAAATAAAAAATAAATAAAATAAAAAATATAGGATGTTTGCATCTTCTTGATTTGTTGAACACATAATCACAAGCTTGTGTTCTTATTAATGCATTCCTGAGCAAATCAGCACACACCCCTATTAATCTCTTTGATTTATTTTCTTGTTGCCAAATATATTTTAAAAAAAAATACAAAAGAGAGAAAAGAGAAGAGAAATAACAACAAATATATATTTCTTCTTATGCTTGCCAAAGTTTACAAAAAAAAGGAGAAATCAAATGTTAGTCTTGGTCGAAGTTTTCTTGCTTAAATATTGATTCTTGGGCAATTTCGTTAGTCTTGAATCTTAAAGTTTCTTGATTGTGTTTTCCTGATAAATTGGGTAGTTTAATTGATTTCTTTAGTTTCTTGATTTTTTTTTGAATTAAATCTTTAGTTCTTAATAACTCATATTCATGTTAGTTCTTTCTAAATTTATTTCATGTCTTCAAAACATCATTGTACTCGCACAAATTTACATTGCTATTTCTAAATTTGTCATCGTAGTTTTGTTTTAAAAATTTTGTAATTTTCTTGATTCTTGAGTTTTAAATTTATTCTATATGATCACTGGGAAATTTGTTGATTTATTTGATAGGTTGCTAGTTACTTTTAAGAATTAAAGGAAAATAAGTGAAAAACAAAAAAGGTGTACTGAACATATTAGAGTGAAAAGCCTACAATTGTGTTTGAGTGGTACGAGATTTTATTTTATTTATTACTAATATTTTTCGTGCAAGATAAAAAAAATGTTTTCAGATAGTGTATCACAAAAAAGGACTAAAAACTCAGATAAAGGGATTTCTTAAATGCGCTAACAAATGAAATTTATGTTTGGGGAGATGATGAGTAGGTTTCAGAAATTGAAGACTAGGATTGAAAGTGGGCTTAGCAAAAAGGGTAGAGAAGTTAGGAAAAAATCAAGAAGGGATGTTTCACCACTGGATGAAAGTGTGGCTAGAAACTCTAAAGAGGAAGCCACAGAGGGAGAGTGGTCAGCCTAGGGCTAAATTCGATAGAAAGGGCAATTTTGATGATGTAGGTGATTTTGATAGGAATTTTGGTAGTATTAAGTTGAAAATTCAAGCTTTTCAGAGTAAGATGGATCCCAAAGCTTATTTAGAATGAGAGAAAAAGGTAGAGGTGATTTTTTAAATCCATAACTATTCTGAAGAAAAGAAAGTTAAGCTTGTTGTTGTAGAGTTTACAGATTATGCTATGGTTTGGTAGGAAAGATTAGTGGTAGATAAGAGGATGAATGGAGAGAGAGTTGTTGGTACTTAGAAGGAGATGAAGACAATCATGAGAAAGAGATTTGTTCCCAAGAATTGATACGAGCAATGAAAAAACAATTAAATTCGGATTCTGAAGTAAAATACACAATTGTCCAGTTTCATAGTAAGAGTTATAATTCTCAATCCAACCATTGGACCATACTGAAAGTTTACGGGAAGTCTCTAGACAGGTTTTCCTACCTTGGGTTAAACTTTCAGGTCAATCGGAGTTCGGGAAGGCATCACAATACTGGTCAACAGAGGCTGTATGAATTTTGTTATTTACTTCTTTTTGACTTGTGGACTTCCTATTTGGCTAGGATTCTTTTCCTTCAAGGATGTGGCAGCTTGTTTTGGGAATCTCGTAGCTCTACAAGGATCTTTAACGGGCTGCAACAAAGTTTCCAAGTGTGGCAAGCATTCATAAATGTTTCAAAATTCTTTTCTTACAAGGATTCCTTATTCATCCTATCTCCAACAAGGAAAGAAGATTTCAGAATTAATTCTACCTTTAGATTCGATTCTCCTAGCTTATAGGGGACTTCTAAAAGGCAACAAATCTAATACTATCATCTTTAGGATATTCAATTCGGATTTATTGTTATTATTATTATTTTATTCTTAGTTTAGGGTTTATTTATATTATATGGCTTTAATTGTAAGTGGCCATCATATAAGTCCACATAAGGGGTCCATTAGGGTTTAATTTGGTTTCGAGTCACTATAAATAAGGGCATAACTAGAAATACAAAGTTACACAATTTTCAAATCAATAAACTTTTTATTACCGCACTTGTTATGTGTTAGATGTGAACCTCGTGATCACGTGATCACGCAACCCACACGCAAAGACACCAATTCACGAAAAGCCAAGTAAATCAGGTTCAATAGGAGTGTGACACAAAGATAACTTGTACCTAGGCACCAGTACTATTGGAAACGGAAACCCCCACCCAACGAATATTGATTTGCGAGCGAGAAGTATAAGGATGACGCCACGAAACCAGTTGTTGTTCGATAAGTCATTTTCAGTTCTTCAGAGAACCATGGAAGGGAGATTATCTCACTAACACACACACACACACACACAAAGTGCGGCAAACAAGAAGTTTTATTAATCTGAATTGTCTAACTTACATGTCTGGTTATGCCTTTATTTATACTAAGTCTAGACTTAAATAAACCCAAATGGACCCCCTTAGGTGGACTTATATGAGGCCCACTTACAATTGACCCAAATAAGTAATAATAACCCAAAGACTAAGAAGAAAATAATAAAAATCCAAAAATTACTATCCTAAATAAGCCATAATCATATTTGCCACCATTAAGAAGTCCCAAATAAACTAGGAAATCTGATCTGAAGGTAGAATTAATTCTGAAGTCTTCTTTCTTTGTTGTAGCTAGGATGAATAAGGAATCCTTGTAAGAAAAGGATTATGAAACATTAATGAATCCTTGCCACACTTGGAAAACTATATTGCAGCCCATTAAATATCCTTTTAGAAGTAGGTGATTCTCAAAAAGAAGCTGCCACATCCTTTTAGAAAAAGAATCCTAGCCAAATAGGAAGTTCACAAGTCAAAAGGAAGTAAATAACAAAATTCATACAGCCTCTGTTGACCAGTATCGTGATGCCTTCCTGAAAATCGATTGACCTGCAATTTTAGCGCAAGGTAGGCCAACATGTCAGGAGACTCCATGTAAAATTTCAGCCCAATCCAACTGTCGGATTGAGAATTATGACTGTTGCCATAAAACTGGATAATTGCACATTTTACGTCAAAATCCAAATTTGACCTTGCCTGGATCGTATCATTCCCTCTCTCTTCAAGATGATTCGTCCTTGAATCACCAACAAGTTGAATGGACAATTCCTTACCCTCATTTTGAAGCTTTTGGAGTTCTTTCCTTGCCAACAATTGTCGCCAACAACTTTGGATGAAAGTACCAGCCGTTCTATTTCGTATTTCATCATTGCAACATTTTTTTCTCCTCTTTTTTTGAAGCTTGCTGCGCATTGACTGCTGCCGTTAATAGATCAAGTTCTTGCTTCATCTCCCCTAGAATACGAGATAAACTATTGGATTCTTTTTTTAGAACACTAATCTCTTTATTTCTCTCCCTTTGATACGACCTCTCCTTTTGAATCCTCCTTTTCTTTAGCCATAACACCTCATCAAAATATATGAAATCCCTTCGGTTTCTAGGCTGCCGAATACCTTCTTGATGGCCTATGGTCTCATCTTTAAAGCCACCATCACCATTATCATCAACGCCCTCCTCATAATCATCCCACCTTGGCCTTTCGTCCCCACTGCCATTGTTTGATTTCGGTTCAACCCCAACCTTTCTCACATCTTGGGTACATGTTCCAACCACATTACCATGTTTTCCCACCTTCTCAAGTCTGTCACACATGTTCCCCATCACGAAATTCATTCTTTCCATCATCTTCGTCATGGCTTGCATTTGGAATTTAAGTTCTACATCAGGAGGGGGCGGTTTGTTGTTTTGATTTGACATGATGGTACCTGCAAAAATAGGTTAGTGGTAAAAACAAAATCCTCACATCGCTTGTGTTTCGCTCAAACACTCTTAATATCCTTACACCTCTCGTCCCACCTTCTTGCGGAACTCAAACCAACACCAAATAGAACCACCTTAGCAGCGCAATTCAAATATGTATATAACTGGATAGTTGCACATTTTACGTCAAAATTAGAATTTGACCTTGCCTGTATCGTATCAGAATTAAAACCTCAAGAAACATATATCAAAATAAGCCCACATTTTACATATGTTGCTATATAACCACCAATAGATAGAATATGAAGTTGTAATTGATTCTAAGGTGATTTGATTATAGTTCGTGATCATATGGTCACGGAACCCACACGCAAAGACATCAATTCCCAGAAAGTCAAGTAAATCAGGTTCGATAGGAGTGTGACACAAAGATAACTTGTACCTAGGCACCAACACTATTGAAAACGGAGACCCCCCCACCTAATGAATATTGATTCGTGAATGAGAAGTATAAGGATGACGCCACGAAGACAGTTGTTCTTAGATAAGTTGTTTTTTAGTTCTTTAGAGATCCATGGAAGGAAGATTATCTCACCAACACACACACACAAAGTGCGGCAAACAAGAAGTTTTATTAATCTGAATTGTCTACCTTACATGTCTGGTTATGCCTTTATTTATACTAACTCTAACTTAAATAAACCCAAATGGACCCCCTTAGGTGGACTTATATGAGGCCCACTTACAATTGACCCAAATAAGTAATAATAACCCAAAGACTAAGAGGAAAATAATAAAAGTCCGAAAATTACTATCCTAAATAAGCCAGAATCATATTTGCCACCATTAAGAAGTCCCAAATAGACTAAGAAATCTGATCTGAAGGTAAAATTAATTCTGAAGTCTTCTTTTTTTGTTGTAGCTAGGATGAATAAGGAATCCTTGTAAGAAAAGGATTCTGAAACATTTATGAATCCTTGTAAGAAAAGGGAGATTATCTCACCAACACACACACACACACAAAGTGCGGCAAACAAGAAGTTTTATTAATTTGAATTGTCTAACCTTACATGTCTGGTTATGCCGTTATTTATAGTGACTCCAAACTAAAATAAACCCTAATAGACCCTTTATGTGGACTTATATGATGCCCCCTTGCAATTAAACCTCAAGCAAATATAAATAAACTCTAAACTAAGAAGAAAATAATAATAAATCCGAATTTAATATCCTAAATATAATAGGATCAGATTTGTTGCCCTTTTTAGAAGTCCCATATAAGCTAGGAGAATCAAATCTGAAGGTATAATTAATTCTGAAATCTTCTTTCTTTTTTTTGTAGCTAGGATGAATAAGGAATCCTTGTAAGAAAAGGATTCTAAAACATTTATGAATCCTTACCACACTTGTAAACTATGTTGCAGTCCATTAAAGATATTTGTAGAATTAGGAGATTCCCAAAATAAGCTGCCACATCCTTTGAGAAAAAGAATCCTAGGCAAATAGGAAGTCCACAAGTCAAAATAAAGTAAATAACAAAATTCATACAGCCTCTGTTGACCCATGTTTCGATGCCTTCCCGAACTGTGATTGACCTGAAATTTTAACCCAACGTAGAAAAACATGTAAGAAGACTCCACGTAAAATTTCAGCCCGATCCAACGGTTTGATTGAGAATTATGACTCTTACCGTGAAACTGAATGTTTGTGCATTTTACATCAAAATCCGAATTTGACCTTTCTTGTATTGTATCAGATTAGAGATTGATCAATTTTCATCAATTCAGTTTAGTCCCCTCAGAGCATTGTTCAATGCTTTAATTATAACCAGAGTTTTAGAACTCAATTTTAAGCGTGGTTGGTCTCTTTAAAGAGGTAATACAATAGGATACAACATTTATGAAGGGACTAAACTGTCAAGTAGGATTCAGTTAGTTCTTTTTTCAGTTTTAACCCCATATCTAGAGTTTTATAACTCCAATTTAAGCAAGACCTCTTGCATTTGAAAGGGTTATCCACAAATACAACTTATATGAAGGAATATATTTCAAATTCGTTCATTTTCCAGTGATAAAACTGCCTTGTTTCTGGCTTAACAGCTTAACAACCAACTAAGTGTGTTCATGTGTTTCCTCATCATTCAAGATAACCAATTCCATTCACTACCTTATAACATTATCAAGTATAAACCTTACATCAATCAACTAACCAACTCATTTAATCAATAACATCATTTAATCAATAACAACATTAAAAGAGATAGCCAAAGCTTATAAACTCAACTTCGTATAACACTAACATATTCAATATATCTTATAACACATGCTTATACAATCTAATCCTTTTAGATTCATTACTTACTCTTAATAGATGATGAATCAAGAGAAATATGTAATAAGAAACCAAGTTTTCTTCACTTCTCCCTTTCACGCCTCACTTCCTCTAAAAACCCTCACTTTCAAGCTAATCTTACCATTTGTTCCCGACTATCCAACATGGATACCATTAGCCAAAGTTAATCCTATCATGTATTAACCGCTATCCAACATAGATACCATTAGCAAAGCTAATCTTACCAATTTCTTTTGTTATAGAATTTGAAAATGTCTTATTCTTACCTCAACTTTCTAATCTCTTCATTTGATCTTTCACAATCATGAGGTATAAGAACCCTAGGTTCCCTCATTTAGGGTTTTCCTCCCATATCATCTAATAAATTCGAAACAACAAATGCAAGAGTAAAGGTTATCCTTATCACATGAAATTAAATAGAATTTAAGGGATTGTTTTGGTGATTTTCTTCTCCTTCGTTTTGGTTTTTCCTTCCTCTTTCACTGATGTTCCAACTGGCCTCCTCTCCCTCTTACTACTTTAATGTTTTTGGTTCTTTCACCTCACCTCTATTCTTCTCTCACTCAAGTATCTTGTATAGGTGACATGTAAGGAATTTCATTAATGAAATTTATAAGAGAAAAGGATGTTATAACTATTTTAGTCGGTCATGGGGAGAAGAAAAGTCACTTTTTCTCTCTCCCAATGTATTTATACTCCCTTTTATATAAGGATAGGCCATGTTTGGATGTTGTATATATTTTTAATCCTAGTGTTTTTTAAGTTAACATTGGCCAGTTCCCTCATGTTTTTCTCGGGTGGGTACCGGGTCAATTTGTTTTATAATTATATGCACTGCTATAACATAATTTAACTTAATTTTTTTGACAGGTTTTACATTCTCCCCTCCTAATATGAATTTCATCCTCAAAATTAACATTTTTATATTATACCTAGGTTTAAGAACAATTTAGGATATTTCTTTCTCATCTCAAATTCCCCCTCTCAAGTTTCTTCTTCAATTTGTGAGCTCTGCCATAAGACTCTGATGAGGAGAATCTTTTTAATTTGCAGTTCTTTCTCACCCCAATCGAGTATCTTTATTGGTTTTACCTCAAGAGTTAAATGTTCTTTAACTTCCACTAGAATCTGGGGTAAAACTTGTGAGGGGTCTATATCGGCTTTTCATAGTAAGGAAACTTGAAATACATTATGAACTTTGGCCAATTGTGGGGGCAGATTAATTTCATAGGCTACATGTCCAATGTGTCTCAGGATTTCAAATGGTCCAATGAACCTAAGAGCTAATTTCCCTTTCAAATCAAATATTAATATTTGCTTCTATAAGGCCACTTTCAGAAATATAAATTCTCCTGCACTAAACTCAAGAGGTCTCCTTTAAATATCTACATAGTTCTTCTGTCTAGCCTCATGTTTTCAGTTGTTATCTGTATTAGCTCTGCGCCATATATTTTTTTGTCCCCGACTTCTTCCCAACACAAGGGAGCTCTTATGGGGCTCCTTATTGTTGCTTGATGACTATATATGAATTCCACCAATGCACATGTTCCTCCCAGTTTTCTTCAAATTCTAAAAGCACACACTCTTAATAAATCCTCCAGGATTTGAATGACCCTTTCAAATTGGGCATCAGTCTGTGGGTGAAAGGCAGTTCTTACATCTAATCTCGTTCCTATAGCATGTTGTATGCTTGGCTAGAGGCGAGAGGTTAAATTGGGATCCCGATTTGAGACAATGGATGTTAGAATTCCATGAAGTCATACAACCTCATTCACATAAATTTTGGCTAGTTTGTCTACTGAATTTGTCATTTTTACTAGCAAAAATAAAGAATATTTAGTTAAGCGATCCACAATGACCCATATTGCTCCATTTTTTTTCCCTTTAGGCAGGCCTGACAAGAAATCCATAGTGATCATCTCCCATTTCCATTTAGAAATTAGCAAGGGCTACAATGGCTCTACTGGCTTCTGATGCTCCACTTTAACTTATTGACAAATACCACACTTCGTCATATAATTAGCTACCTCTATTTTCACGTTGGACCACCAATAGTATTGTTTCAGATCCTGGTATATTTCAATACTACCAGGATGTATCGTGAATTTAGACTCGTGTGCCTCTTGCAAGATCTTCTGTTTAATAATCGTATTGTTAGGCATATACATACATCTTCCCATCATTAACACTCCATCATTTGCAATTTGAAAAGGGATTTCAATTTCGGTATTTACTCTATTTCTCATCTTTGACACTTCATCATCTCCTTGTTGTGCTTATAATATTTGTTCTCGATACATCGGTTGTACTTTTAGTTATGCTACTAACATTCCTTCTAAACTCATGCTCAACCGGGCCCCTAATCTTCTCAACTTTGTTAGTGTTTGTTCATCCCATACTGGTGGTTTGCTCAGAGCCACTTTGTTTTTGCAACAAAGAGTGTCGGCTACCATATTCTTTCCGGGATGGTATTCTATAATACAATCATAGTCTTTGATGAGTTCTATCCATCTTTTCTATCGCATATTTCAAAAATTTTATGGTCTGTGAAGATTTGAACTAAGGATCTGTAGAGATAGTGTCTCCATACTTGCAAGGCAAATACAACAATTGCTAGTTCTAAATCGAGCATTGGGTAATTGACCTCGTGAGTCTTCAATTGTCTCGATGCATAAACAATTACCTTTTCGTGTTGCATCAAAACACACCTAAGCCCCTTCCTTGAGGCATCACTATAAACCACAAAGTCTTTGGTTCTTAATGGAAGTGTTAGTAGAAGGCTATCAAACCTGATTTACTTGGCTTTCTGGGAAATTGTGTCTTTGCGTGTTGGTTACGTGATTACGAGGTTCACATCAAAGGAGGAGAGTGAAATTTTCTATTGTAAGAATAGGAATATTTCATACCAGAAAATTCAAGAATATATTTCGGTCAATCAAGCACAACTTTCTCTACAAATATCAAAATTATATGATCTTGGTGGCAAAAGAAACTTAATAGATCCTGTACAACTTTTGTGTTTATTACTTTCTCAAAATTAATCATTCTGATAGCTAAAATAGGGATCTAAGCCAAGGGTTATAATTTGCCAGTTTTGGAAGGAAAATCAAGAAATAAAAAAAATAAGATTTTAGACCCAAAAAAAGGAGGAGATGAAGGGAAGATACCATGACCAGAGTTTAAGAAAAAAGAGATTTTTTTACCATTGAAACCAGAAAAAGAGAGAAAGGGATAACTAGAAGAAACTAGATGTTTACATAGAGTGCTTCGTCAACCATTTTCAAGCAAATGAGTTTTGTTCTTCTCCTTAATTTTCCTTTGATGTATTGTACTAAGAACATGATTTATTTAAAATTTATTATAAATTAAAGTTATTTTTCTAGGGCTTTGATGTAGTCTAATTTCGATTACTTAATTTAAATTTCAAGTTATTTCATTTTTAATTTCTTTCATGTTTATTGTTTATCCTTGCTTTTATTATTTAGAATTTTCTAACCAATTATTATTTGATCTATTGAGTCATAATGAGATTGAGAGATAATTTATGATTAGAAGCTTTCATGATTAAACACCATTAGTTGAGCAAAGATAAAGATACTTTATTGTGATTAATGTGATTTTAAATTAAGAAAAATCCATAGAACTTAATGAATCTTCAAATAATTTAATTTACGTAGAGAAATGTTGAATTATGAGGTGGAGATTTTTAATGTTGTTCGAGAGAAAATATTCAATAATTGAAGGATTTTTAATCATTAACATGAACATGAGAATTTGAAATGTTATAACAAGAAATAATAAATCATGTAAGATTACTTTGATGAAATCAAAAGCTCTAGATTTATTTTTATTATCTCTACAACCTTAAACTTTATTCTCCTTTTCTTTTAATTAACTTTTTATTAAAGAATTTAATTTATTTTAGATGGTTAATTATATAAAATTTCAGTTTAATTTCTCAATAGCAATTATTTTGATAAATTTCAATACTCAGTAACATAAATGACCTTTATGGGTTCAATATTCTCTTTTTTTTCTCTAACAAAAACTATCATAACCCAATTTCTACACTTCTATTTTTTTATATATTTTTAAAAAATAAAAATAAATATATATTTTTAATAATTTTATTTAATTTTAATCATTTCATTATTTTTTTTATTTTTATTTAATTTTTATATGTCTAGAAAATCTTAAAAATCATAAAAAAAAAAATTGGAGTTGAAATTAAACAAATGATGATCGAATATTATAAATAACAAAATTAAATTTTGAAACTTTTAGGTTAAAATAAGGTTTCTTCGATTAAAGAAATGTTTTTTTAAAAATAGCTTAGTTTGATTTAATTTGAAATTAATAGGATGTGCAGTGGAAAACAACCAAGAATAGAGCCTCTAATTCATTGAACCAAGAACATTCAACACCAAGACCACCATTGTCATTTCTTTTCAACCCAAGGCCATAGACTTCCACCCTTCATCATCACCCCATTCACAGGCTCATCCCTCTAGGCCAATAAACCAATAGCACATTTACCTCCAGCCAGAAGAAAAGAAAACCCACAGCCTCACCATCATCAATCACAACAACACTGGAAATTTCCCCACCCACCCTCCTTCTCTCCATAGCAGCCTGTGATAATCAAAGAAGAAAAAAACCACGCAGATTGCCTCCACCCTTACTTCCTTCTCTTAGCCTCCCTAGACCTCCCCCTTTTGAGAATCAAAAGAGTTTTTCCACCCAAAAATACATACACCCTCAGCCATCACAAGCTACACACAAATATTCAAACCGGGGTTAACAAAAGCAACTGAAAGATCTTCCTTTTCTTTCAACACGGGGGGAATTTCAAAACTCACGGTATCTCCACCCAAACCGCCACCAACAAACCAACCTTCTCCCATTCAACCCGAGACCCATCTCCAAATCTTCACAAACCACCAACCCGACACAACAGCCTCCATCTTCAAACCAGCCACCCACGGTCAACTCAGCCTCCCTCACCACCCAACCGTTAGCCATAGCTCAGAAAAAGAAGAAGAAACAGGGGATGAGACTATTAGGTTTATATGAATAAAGCGAGAGGAATTGTTTTTCTTTCCTTTGCCAAATAATTCATTGTTTTGCAGGTTTTTGGACTTTAGGTGAAGATACGCGCGCGCCACTTCCAAATGATCAATTGATCAGTGCGTGATGTACACGCGCCCCACGTGGCCTTATAGGATTCCTTCCACCCCGAAGATCAATTTGGAACCCCAAATAATTTTTTTTTTGTTATTTACATGTTTAAATATATTAATACTTTTGTTATTGTGAAAGTCCAATTCTTATTTTTGGTAGTGATATTCTCATGAAAAAGAAATGAATAAAACATAGAAATTATGAATAATAAAAATAAAAATCAAATGATTCATTTACCATTCTGTAACTTTTTTTCTAAATATATGATTTTATAATTTGGGTTAGATAAACATGATACTTGTAGAATAATAATGGTGATATTTGTGTTTATTTTGAAATTAACCAAAATCAGTGGGCCAAAGCTTAATCTCATAATTTTTTTTTTCAATCTTTAAGGATCCAATGCTCACTTAAAAAAAAACAACTTAATTGATATGTATCATTTTAAAGGGATGGATGCTTAAATTTTAAAATCAAATACAAGTTACACTTATGATGTGGACCAGCCTAGAAACACCAGCAAGGACCCATTACATGTTTCAAATGGTCCAATGACTCGGTCCAAGACAAAGGCATTGAAAGAGGCATTGAATGCATTGGTTTTGAATGTTTCAACCAAGTCAGAATTGAAAGGTCCATTAGAGTATCAAAAGGAGACCCTAGTACATCTTATCCATGTGCAAGAGGGGTCCAACATAACCTTATTTGGGCCATGAGGTGAGGACAACAAAAGAAACAAAAGAATCCTTCTACAACTTGGAAACAACATGGGTGGCTACCTTTTCCTTTTATTTCTAGGATTAAG
>Ga0307515_10008234_pt1 | contig 20386 bp, 13 predicted proteins | sample 17_EM_MG_FD_194513 | JGI IMG/M metagenome (GOLD analysis project Ga0307515, IMG submission 194513) | Populus trichocarpa ectomycorrhiza microbial communities from riparian zone in the Pacific Northwest, United States - 17_EM | ecosystem: Host-associated > Plants > Roots > Unclassified | place...
AGCGTTGCGAACTAGAACCTGACCTGAAAGTATACTCAAGGAGCTCACCGAGTCTACACGACACCCAGAACCTAGAACCACTGCGAGCACTGCCTATTCAAAGTGAGAATAGTCCCTTTTCCTCACACAGACTCAACTATCAGTATGGAGTGATAATTTTGACTATTTTTATTTTTATTTCTATTTATTTGGTATTTGGGCCAATGTCACAAAATCAGCCTTAAGAAACACCTGAACACTGAATGTGACGTGATGTTCCATGTCCAGAAGAAACGAGAAGGCTGAGTGTGACGTGATGTGTTGCTACGATTTCTGATGTTACAGTAGAAAGGCCCCACCACAGCCACCCCAGCCTCACACTGCCAAATTCTGGTGGTCTGATTTTTTTTTTTTGTATCCGTAGCTAGTTGTATATTTCAAAAAAGTTGATAATTGTAACACTATTTAAACGTGTGCTCTTGCCTCCCACAGAGCATCTGGCAGCAATGTACAGTGGCCATTGTACTTTTTGCATGCCCAAGCAGATTCCTCTTCACCACTATCATCCCACCTGTCTTGGTCGTCAATCCAGTGAGTATTTATTTCAAGAATGTTTGATATTTTTTGGCTGTTTTCTGCTTCTGTAGGTGCCCGATCGTCTACAATTCTATTATTCCACTTGTGACTCACACTCTTTGAAAGATTGATCCTTTGTGCTATTGTTGAGTTCTTTGGGCATCCCATGATCTTGGTTTAGTGGTTCATATGTAAATGAAAATACAAAGCCAGATCGACACAAAGCAAGATCGATACAAAGCAGTGATACAAAGCAAGACCACATGACATGACTGCCAATTTTTGTGATCTGGAAAAAGGAAAACTCCCCAAAGGGCCATCCTCACCTAAAAAAACCTTTGGGCCAACAATCAAATTTTCTGTAATGGGGCCGGACTGAGGGGGTCAGGCATGGTTTGGACCACACAGAAAATTTTATTTTAACTCTCTACATTGTTTACAGTATTTTTTCTAACTACATAGTATGGGCACGGGGCGGAATTAGCCCACCAGTCAAGTTGGTGGCTGTGGTGGGGCCTTTAGGCTGTCGCCTACCTTAGAACCCTCAAAGGGTGATCGAGATTGTCAACTTGTTGGCAAGCCTCTGGTAAGGTACACTCAATTGGTGGCAATGATGGGAGATCTGGTGTTCACCAGAACACGGGGGTAGTATGAAATACTGATGCACTCACTGCAGACTGGCAGTTCATCTGACAGCAGGAGGTCCTTCCTTCATGCACGGTGTAGTGAAGGCAAGGATATGCGAGCCTTGTGCAGTGCTTTGAGGACACTGGAGTGAATTTGAAGACAGGTACATCCTAACATGACTTGCCATGAGTGCATAATAGGCGAGCAACGCACGATGGCTGTGACCGTGAGGGTCCTCTACTGGGGAGTGGCCCTGTATGCAGGCACAGAGAAATTAGAATGAAAACATGTGGGTGAAATATTTGTATTAATTATTTAAACCAGTTTTGTTGTTAGGAATAGAGACTTGCATAGGCATGGAAAAATATCCTTATGTACATACTTCTGACATTGTTCTAAGCATGATCATTGCAGTGATTAGGCCAGAATTACTCATGTCAAATGTCAAGTTTAAACCTCTGAGCTGGAACAACCTCTTCCATAGTAAAACCACCATCTCTCCCAATCAGCTCCCACTTTTTTTTGCCGGGATAATCATCATAAAAGGTGAAACTCTTCAAAGGAGACCCAAGAATAGCACGCAGAGTGACGATGTTTTTGAGAACTGGCATCAGCTCTGGTTGGACAGTGGGACTAATACCTTCGATCTGCAGACTCTCCAACCTGGGGCAAAGTACTTTGGGTATCTGGCCCTCCCAAGTCAGTTCAGAAGTACCCTGTGCATTCATTGGGATAAACGCCTCAAAGAAGGTGACATATGGGTGAACTAGATGCCGCTTGTGGAGAACCAAGGTTTCCAGAGCTGGTAACGATCCAAGGATCTTTGGGATATCATTGAAATGTGAGGTTCCACTGCCCCTGGTCATGGATAGTTTCAGGAGCTTCAATCCTGATAGCTGTGCGTTGACTACAACGTACTTTTCCCAGAGGTAATCGGGTTCCTTCTCATCATCAACAAGTACTTCCAATTCACGGACCTGTGGAAGTTTCAAAGTAGCAAGTCTGGAGAGCAACATAACCAATCTAGTGCAGACAGGCATTTCTGTCAACCGGTCCTGCCTTGGTTCATCCACATTGAAAGCATATCCTTCCTGGTATCTCTCAAGCTTGTGGAATGTTTGACTAGCCAAGGGTGACAGACGAGAGACGTAAACAATAAGAACCTTGAGTGTATGGAAAAGGGGTGCATCTGGCGAAGATTGTGTGTTTGACCGCATTCCCAGGCCTAATCTCCTCATCCTCACTTCTTTGAGGCTATGGAAGGAAAAGAAATAATCAATGGGAAGCATCAAATACTCATCAGTTGCAATGTATTCCGACTCCCTTGGAGGTGGAGGGTATTCTGAACCATTTTCCACTAAAGCCCTGGATAACGGAACTATGCCAAGTGGGCTTGAAACTCCGATGAAGATTCTGCTTCGTTTTAATTCAAAATCAAAACTCTCCACTGGTTCATGGATGATCCATTCCTGCAATTCTAACCCTTCACCAAAGCCCAATCGAAATGAGAATGTTTGTTCCTTGGCCGGATGTGACGCCACAATAGCACCAAAGGCCGGGATGAGTCCATTTCTTTCTGTGCCTCTCGACCATCTTTTATAGTGCAGATGGAGCTTCCTCAGTTGCTTACAGAGTGGTGCAATGGTCCGGCCTGATGGCTCTACAGTTGTATTGCGCCCTCCAGCAGCAAATGCCAGGAAGAAAGTGCCGCTCAGTGCATGGGGGCTCGAAAGTCCCATCCAGAGATCTTCCAGAGCTGGGGCAAGTCGCAGCATATAATTCAATAGCCGCTCACTGCATTTGATTTTCAGGTGCAGACGGGTCAAGCTCTGAGCAGCAAAAATCGGATGCAAAGCGGCAAGCTGCAAATTCCCTCTCCATTTCCTCCATTGGCCACATTTTATCTCCAGCTTGCCTAGGCGAGGGCAATGAAAATGTTCAAGGGCACTAAGGCTATTAAAATCATATCTCAGAATCGAACATGAGGGCATGTACACAGACTGGAAAATATCAGCATATTGTGGGAATATGATAGAGCATTCTTCGAGGGCAGGGAAGATCTGGCCTGCCATCCATTGAATAGAAACACACTTCAACCGCAACTTGCGGAGCGTCTGGGTCAGAGGAAGGTCAACGGCTGGTGGATCGATTGGGAGGCAGAGATGGTGAGCATCAAAGATCTCCAGCTTGTGAAGAGATGGGAGGATATCAACAGGATTCTGCATCCTCCTACAAATAAGTCTGAGGGTTGTGAGGGATGAGAAGGCTCGGAAATGAGCAAGTTGTACAATGTAGAGTGCAGTATCAGGGTGAAAGACCTCCAGTACAGTGAAGCGTGGGGTGACAGTTCTTGTGATTGCGGTGATAAGTGGCTCCAGGAAGTTGCCAAGGTCGCAACTTGCAGCAAGCTTGAAGGACTCAAGATGCTGCAGAGGATGCATAATTTGCAAATTCTCGTATCTTCCAAGAGGTGAGAGTGAAAGCAGTGCAAGCGAGCGCCATCTGGATGCTGCCTCGGCGGCAGCCATAATGCATGCATGAGATTTGACAGGATTAAAACTTGGTACCATGATCCCTCCACGTGTGTCAGTGAGCAAATGTTGTATATCAACAGTCACATCCAGGAGCCATCTCCTCCCAAATCTGTCAATATCTTTCCTCTCTGTCCAACAGTAGATCCTCAATTGAGAGTGGATCCCCGGAGTGGAAAGCATAATGTCGCGCCAGTGCCGGCACACAAGCATCAAATTCGTTTGAGAGCGCGGACGGACTTGGACCGTGTACAGAAAGATCTCGGAGAATATTTCTACAGGGACAAGGTGGGCTTTGTGACAGGGCGAGTGTGGCAGGGCAAATTGTGGAAGAGGGAGGGTGTCCTCTTGATTCTAGACCAATTGAAGTCAAACCAATCGAAGTCAGAATCCATGGGGAATGATGGATGTGGGTCCGGGTAGGTTTCCGTGATTTACTAAGTATCAATTCGAGCGCACTGGGGGATGGCAGGGGTCAGAGAATGCTAATCCGCTCGCCGCACGGAAAGCGTGTGGCGCGGCCCAGAAGATCGACAGGACAGCCTTTACAGGCCGGGCTCCCCGTAAATGCAGACTGGACGGGACAAATCACCTGCTCCCTCGAGAAGTATTGATGAGGCGAATCAGATCTCATTCTCCCTTGGCCCGATCCGCGTGCCCTTGTTCGCGAAACGGGCACGCGCCTATACTGGTATGAAACCGTGGGGCTCCACCAGTCGAAATGGATTCACGATCGATCGGATTAGGTAGGGACGAATCAGTGGCTCACGCATCCCCTGTACGAACGAAATAACGCCTTCGGGCTATGTATGACTCAAACGCCGAGAGGCCTAGTAGTCGAACTAGCTACAATTTATACATTGACTATTCAAGATGTATTTATGGCTGTCCAGTCCAAAGGGACCGCTTTGCGCCCAGTCGTTTCAGTGATTTTACACCATAGAAATTTTGGACAACGGTCAGGTCACTCGTCCTCTCTTCTGAGTGCTCCCCGATAGGGCTGGCATTAATCGAGGATGTTCCAATTGACCCAGAAGTCATGGCTGCCATTCAGGGCCTGGTCTATTCCGTACGCGAGTGGAGTACCGCGCGGGCGTGAAGGTGAAACAAGCAAGGGATTCTAATTAATGTAAAGAGAGACGTACGAGGGTACGCGTGCGAGCGCCCAGAGGGTTTCGAGGATGCTGAGCTTGAGCTATTTGTCGATTGCGCGAGGCCCATGTACTCCACACTGAAAAGCAGTGCTCGTATGATCCGGTAGCAAGTGTATTGAGTTGGTGATGAGACGGTGTATCGTTCCCCCACCCGTCTCTTCTACGTCCAGCGATGGGACTCCACGGAGGCCGGCGGTGACTGCGATATCTCGACGTTCGCCACAGCTGAGGACGAAGGGGGGTGCATCACGACCTCTCTCGCGGACCGGCGGTGGGCCGCAGTGCTAGGTTTCGTCTACAGCGAACGATACTGACGACTTCTATTATGCACCAGGTGGTAAAAGAGTATATACGCGGAGCCTGTGCTGAGATTCGAGAGGATGGTGAGACGAGTCCGCGACCAGATTCTTTTGGAGGGACGAAGAGGGACTGATGGAGTTGTGGGTGAGAGGAGTGACAATCGTGGGGGTCGTGAACAGGGTATTGCAGTGGGTGCAAGAGACAGAGTGCTGACACCGCGGTACGAAAGATCGAGGACACTACGTTGCGAATGCTCGTCGAAGCGGGCGTGCGGCCTTGCAGAGTGGTAGCGGTCGCAAAGCGGACGATAGCAGCTGGCCTCGAGCTGTGAGAAAATTTTTCAATGATCAGCACGCCGCACGTTGGACAGTAAGTTGCTCGCCAGTTCGGAAGCCCAGTTCACGGCTTCGGTCCCACCGCCGCTTGGTAGGTCCTGTGACGAGATGAATGCCACCATGCGGTGGAGCGTCTTATCTGCTTTTTGGGAGCGAGTCGACAAGTGAGTTGCGTTCGTCGGGCGAGATGAGATGGAGGTCAAGAGCGATGCCAGCCTGGGTCTCAGGCCGAGCGTGATTGTACTAACCAACCAGCGCTCCTAATTCAATGTGGCATTATTTGGAGTCGGGATGGGTGAATAACTCATGGGCGAGAACAACGGATGAGCTAACTACAACCCTCGAAGATTGGCCAACAACATATCCCAACTCTCAACTTGGCCGATCTCATCTCTCCATCGTACATGGTGGTCAGAGCGGTTTCAATTCATGTATCGAGGCAACTAAGACATATTTGACTGGTAATTTAAAGAGTTTGCCTCCTTCCACTTTCACGAACGTATCCTTCGTCGCTAGATCGAGTCCGAGAAATGAGAGTTGGAGGCAGTGGACCATCGAGCCGGTTCGAGAGGCTTGGTGGATGTGGCTTTGGCATCTGGACAAATGACCGGTTTCAACAGGAACTAATTTTATAATGACGCACCCAGGAACGGCGCACACAGTAATCTTCATGAATCACGCCGCGTCTTCGCAAGTTGTTCAGTGGGTGGTTGTCACAAGCCTGAGAACAAGTTCAACACGTTGAACGTGAACATTGGTTGAAAGATTCCCTTGACGACGCGATTTCAAACTCCGCAGGCCAAACAAAGTTTCTTCATCCAGCGCGAGTTCGCGTTCACCCTTGAGAACGATGTCTACCTTCGTTACAATTCTTTCAAGGACTCGGACGACCTGAAGAAGCAGATTGGAAAAATTGAATCCCAGTCGTTTTCGAAATCGGAGCAGTGTACAATGCGAGGGTTAATGCTCAGTTGCGAAACCAATCGTCCTTCCTGACGACCTCGCCACAACCAAAAGATAAGAAGAGCCTTCGGCCTGGTCACCTACAACCCCTCAGACGTGAACTCGTCTTTGATATTGACATGACGGACTTACGAAATAACGACTTCGTCCCACGAATGGCTCAAACGCCGAGAGGCGTAGTAGTGAAAGTAACTACAATCCATACATTGACTAATCAAGATCTATTTCTGGCTGTCCAGTCCAAAGGAGCCTCTTTGCGTCTGGTCGTTTCAGAGGTATTACACCATAGAAAATCCTGGACAACAGTAAGGTCACTCGTCCTCTTTCCTGAATACTCCCCAACAGGGCTTGTATTAAGAGAAGAGGTTCTAATCGACCAGAGGTCATAGCTGTCATTGGGAGGCTGGCCTATCCCGTACGTGAGTGGAGTAACCGCGGTGTGCAGTTGCAGTAAGCGAGGGATTCTAAGTAATGTAAAGAGAGACGTACGAGGGTAAGCGTGCGAGCGCCCAGAGGTTTCGAGGATGCGGAGCTTGAGCTATTTGTCGATTGCTCGAGGTCCAGGTACTCTACACTACAAAATAGTACTCGTATGACCCATTAGCAAGCGTGCTGGGTGCGTGCTGAGACGGTGCATCGCTCCCTCGCCGTCTCTTCCGCTCCAGTGGCATCACCCCGGTGGGACTCCACGGAGGTCGGCGGTGACCACGATGATATCCTGACGTTCGCCACAGCTGAGGACGAACGGGGGCGTATGACGATTTCTCTCGCGGAACGACGACCAGTCGCAGTGCAGGCTGTTGTCTACAGCGAACGACACTGACGACCTCTTTTGTGCTCCAGGTGGCAAATGCGTACATACGTGGAGCCTGTGCTGAGATTCGAGAGCACAGTGAGACGAGTCCGAGAGCAGGTGCTTTTCGACACTCGAGGGAGGAAGATGGAGTTGTGGACGAGAGGAATGACAACCGCGGGTGCTGTGAACAGAGTATTGCAGTGGGTGCAAGAGACAGAATGCCGATAGCGCGGTACGAAAGACAGAGGACACGACGTTGCGAATGCTCATCGAAGCTGGCGGTCGATCTCGCAAGGTGGTAACGAATGCGAAGCAGATGATAGCTGCCGCCCTCGAGCTATGAGCAAAATTATCAATGATCAGCACGCCGCCCCTCCGATAGTAAGCCTGGTGTTGTTGCTCACCAGTTCGGAGGCACAGTTCACGGCGTCCGATCCCACCGCCGTTTGAAAAGGTCCGTGACGAGATGAAGACCATCATGCGGTGAATTTGGTCTTTTTTCTCGCCTTATCCGCACTTGTGGATGTACTGGCGCGAGCAGCAGCAAGGCGAACAGCCAGTTGTACGCGCATTCATCCTGCCAAGGCGTTCTACGCGTGTTTACTGCAGAATATAGGAGCGAGTCAACAAGTAAGTCGCGTTCGTCGGACGAGATGGAGGTCAAGAGCAGTTGAGCCTGGGCCCTGCCACCCGAGCCCTTGAGAAACTTGATAGCCGTGACTATACCAACAAGCCACATTATTGGACAGCCCTGTCGAAGGTAAGGGTTGGCCGGGACTCACGCGCGAAAACAACGGATGAATAAACTCTAACGTTCGAAGAGTGATATCTCAACTCTCATCGCCTCATCGTACATTGGTCTAAGCGACTTCAATTCACATATCGAGGCAACTAAGATATCTCTTTGACTTGTCCTTCGAGCGCTTTGCCCCCAAACGGTCATCCTCGTTTAATCCAGGTTACACTAAAGGCAAATACAGAAGGCCAAGGGGCTCTCTAGTCCTGCTCTTTAGACCCCTTCAGGTTCAACAAGGGGGGTTCCGGTCGAATCAGGCGCTCTAATCTCCGTCGAGCGGTGGGTCTTTTAGGAGATGGCGGAGGTGAAGTGAACCAGCGTTAGCTGAGTGTTTAGGATATGTAGATAAAGGTGTACAAGGACAAGAATACAAATGCTGAGAGGACTCGGAGGATCTTAGTGCTTGGGTACATTGCTGACCACTCTAGATGGTGTGAGCGTCCAGATACTTCTTTGCGAGAACAAGGACAGTGTTGATCTCGTGATGAAACGACCTATCACCCACTCACTCGCCGCCCTACATCACTGATGGAGGAACACTCAATCGAGGGAGCTTGACGGACGACTTGTGTTCACCAGAAGCGGGAACGAATGGTTATACCACCACCTCGGGCGGTGCACACAAATGGGTAGTACGACACACCCGCGCACCCACTGCAGAGCAGCGGTTCGTCCCACCCCACGGGGAGAGGTCCTTGAGAGACTCCTTCACGCGCTCTGTAGCGAAGGTGGGGATATGCGAGTCTCGTGCGGTGTTTTGAGGACGCCGGGGTGAGTTCGAGGGCAGGTACATCCCAACGCGGCATGCCATGAGGGCGTAATGGGCGAGCGACGAACGAAATGAGGCGCAAAGAACGACAGCAGTGACCATGAGGGCCCTGTACTGGGGAGTGGCGCGGGACTAACGACGGGCTGCTCTTCTCAGTTGGAGTAGCGTGTGCGGTCTTGAGAGACGATAGATCGAAGGCAATCTGTGAGCAAAGTAGCAAGTCGAGACCGACTTCGGAGTCGGTAAAACTGATCCAGCGATGAAAATTACGGTCAGGAGAGTGAGGGGATGCGATGTGGGCCATCGAGCGGGTTCTACAGAATGGGTAGATGAGCTTGGTATCTTGATAGACGACTGCTTCGACAGGAACAATCTTTATAATGACCTACCAGACTCGAGACGCGCAGCATTCTTCATGCACCTGCCGCGTCTTCGTCGCGAGACTTCTTTGCGCGCCACAAAGGGATATTCGCGGCTTAGGGTGAGGTGCCTCTCGACGCAAAATCACTACGGGCTACAAACCGACGCAAGGGTCGACGGGGGAGCGACAATGGGTCGGGCGAGGGGAGGGCCGTTGGCGATATTCGTTGGAGAGGAATGTGCGACTTCACGCGATCGTCGTAAACGTGATCGACAATGCACGTCTAAAAGAGGCTGACCTATGAGCCAAGAAACAAATGGTCAGCAGATCATTCGACTTGGAAAGTAAGGGAAGCGGAGTTGAAATAAGAAAGAGCGACGTAAACGAGAATAGATGACTGAACGAAGGAGGAAACCCTGTCCTAGACGAAAGGATATGAGCCTATGTTGAGCAGATGCCGCTATTGACCTTTCGAGCGAGAATGAACCAGCTGTCCTTCGAAGGCGGAAATGGACTGCACCTCTGCCATGTGAGGGTCCAATCGATGTCGTTGCTGACATCCTTTCATCGTAATGAACGCACTCACGATTTCGACCCATATACCGGTTCACACGCTCGCCGTTCGCATCGTCCCACTGTTCGTCGTTTGCACTTCGAGGGCGCACATGAACCAATGACTATCACCCAGCATCCACTCCCTCATCCTCTGGTTGGACCTCCGACTGTCATCATCGAGGTGATAGGGCGAGCCTGTGCCGTTTCGTCTGCTTCGGCGCACGAGAGACGGTGTTGGAAGACTCAAAGATACACCCTTCAATTGGCCGCTGACCAATGAACTTATTCGGGATGTCTGGCTCAAGCCGAGTGGGAAGTGGGTCTGAGAATGATGTCCTTTGTTACCATCGGAACCGAGAATGGCATTGCGGGGTTCCTCCACTCTTACTACCAGAGTAAAGAGGCCGCTAGGAGCACTAACAAAATATGGGTCAATTGCGAAAATCTTCTCACACGTCAACAGTCCGTCGGTTAGTTGTTGGCCATATCGCATACCCACATTGTCCACAATCGGAAATGCCTTGGCTTATTCCACCATGGCTCCACCATAGTGTGTATACACTGTGACATCCAGTCCAGCTCTGGTGGCATCGCGTACATTCCATCCATTGGAGACGTAACATATCTCCTCACCAATCAGCCGAACTTGTCACGACGCACAAAAGTCAACGCTATGACGAAATCGGGCAATGGCGTGCGTGGGAGCTGACAAGATCGATCTCCCATGGTCTCACTTCGCCTCCACAGAATTTGCCGAAACCGTGTCGCACATTGCAGGCTGACCAGCGGACACGGGGTATGCTCACGAGCACCAGGAGGATGCAAATGGTGCATGAGCGTCATTTCGTTCCCAATATATGTATCACCTACTCCTCCCTCTTGCAGACCGGAGTCCAAAAAGTGGGTGCCGCAGGAGCGATGCTCCACATGCATGAGCCAGGCGCAGAGATTTTAGAATGAAAAGGTATGGGTGAGTTATTAATATTAATCATTTAAACCAGGTTCATTCTTAGGAATAGAGATTTGCATACACATGGAAAACCATTCCTACGTACATACTTCTGTAATCATTCTAAGCATGATCATTGCAGTGATTAGGTCAAAATTACTCAGGTCAAATGTCAAGTTGAAACTCCTGAGCTGGAACAACCTCTTCCATAGTAAAGCTGCCATCTCTCCCAATCAGCTCCCACTTTTGGGGTTTATACGGATGCCAAAGATAAAAGGTGAAGCTCTTCAAAGGACACCCAATAAGAGCACGCAGAGTGACGATGTCTTTGAGCATGGGCATCAGCTCTGGTTGGACAGTGGGACGAACACCTTCGATCTGCAGACTCTCCAACCTGGGGCAAAGTACTTTGGGTATCTGGCCCTCCCAGATCGGTTCAGAAGTACCCTGTGCATTCATTGGGATAAACGCTTCAAAGAAGGTGACATATGGATAAACTAGATGCCTGTAGTGGAGAACCAAGGTTTCCAGAGCTGGTAACGATCCAAGGATCTTTGGGGTATCATTGAAATATGAGGTTCCATTCACGGTTGTGGATAAGCTCAGGAGTTTCAATCCTGAAAGCTGTGCGTTGACAGCGACGTACTTTTCCCAAAGGTAATCGGGTTTCTCCTCATGATTCACAATTACTTCCAATTCACAGACCTGTGGAAGTTTCAAAGTAGCAAGTCTGGAGAGCGACGTAACCAATCTAGTGCAGACAGGCATTTCTGTCAACCGGTCCTGTCTTGGTTCGTCCACATCAAAAGCAAATTCTTCCTGGTATCTCTCAAGCTTGTGGAAGGTTTGACTAGCCAAAGGTGAGAGTCGAGAGGCGCAAACAGTAAGAACCTTGAGTGTATGGAAAAGGGGTGCATCTGGCGAAGATTGTGTGTTTGACCGCATGCCCAGATTTAATGCCCTCATCCTCACTTCTTTGAGGCTATGGAAGGAAAAGAAATAATCAATGGGAAGCTCCAAATCCTCCTGAGTTGCAATATATTTCGACTCGCTAGGAAGTGGAGGGTATTCTAACCCTGTACGGGGACGACCAAACACTGAAGGCCTGGATAACGGAACTATGCCATGTGGGTTTGAAACCCCAATGAAGGTTCTGTCTCCTTGCGATTCAAAATCAAATCTCTCCACTGGTTCACGGACGACCCATTCCTGCAATCCTGACCCTTCACCATAGCTCAATCGAAATGAGAAAGTTTGTTTCTTCGTCCGGTGTGATGCCACAATAGCACCAAAGGTCGAGATGAGTGCATTCCTTTCTGCGCCTCTTGACCATCGTTTGTAGTGCAGATGAAGCTTCCTCAGTTGCCTACAGAGTGGTACAATGGTCCGGCTTGATGGCCCTACAGTTGTATTGCGCCCTCCAGCAGCAAATGCCAGCAAGAACGCACTGCTCAGTGCATGGGGGCTCGAAAGTCCCATCCATAGCTCTTCCAAAGCTGGGGCAAGTCCCAGCATATAAGCCAACAGCCGCTCACTGCATTTGATTTCAAGATGCAGGCAGGTCAGACTCCGAGCAGCAAAAATGGGATGCAGAGTGGCGAGCTGCAGATTCCCTCTCCAGGTCCTCCATTGGCCACATTTTACCTCCAATCTAGCCAGTGGGGGATGATGAAAATGTTCAAGGGTGCGAAGGTTATTGGAGTGATATTTCAGAATCGAACAGGATGGCATATACACAGACTGTAGAGCATCAGGGTGGTGTGGGAATATGATAGAGCATTCCTCGAGGGCAGCCAAGATCCGGCCTTCCATCCATTGGATAGAAACAGACTTCAGACGCAAGACACGGAGGATCTGGGTTAGGGGAAGATCAACTCCTGGTGAATAAATTGGGAGGCGAAGATGATGGGCCTCAAAGATCTCCAGCTTGTTCAGGGATGGGAGGATATCGACAGGATTCTGCATCCTGCCACAAATGAGTCTGAGGGTTGTGAGGGATGAGAAGATTTGGAAGTGAGCAGGCTGCACAAGGTAGAGTGCAGCATCAGGGTGAAAGACCTCTATTGCAGTAAAGCGTGGGGTGACAGTTGTGGTGATTGAGGTGATGAGTGGCTCCAGGAAGTTGCCAAGGTCGCAACTTGCGGCGAGTTTGAAGGACTCAAGGTGCTGCAAAGGATGCATAAGTTGCAAATCCTTGTATCCTCCAGGAGGTGGAAATGAAGCGAGGACAAGCGAGCGCCATCTCAATGCTGCCTCACCTGCAGCCATAAAGCACGCATGAAATTCGACAGGATTGACATACGATCTGCCAAAACAGTCCAAATGTTGTGTATCAACGGTCACATCAAGGAGCCACCTCCTCCCAAACCTCTCGACATCTTTCTTCTTTGTCCAACCGTAGATCCTCAATTGAGAGTGGATGCCCGGAGTTGAAAGCATAATATCGCGCCAGTACCGGCACACAAGCATCAAATTCGTTTGAGAGTGTGGATCATCTTGGACAGTGTACAGAAAGATCTCGGAGAATATTTCTACAGGGATCAGGTGGGCGTTGTGACGAGGCGGAGACTGATAGATTTCGTCACAAGGCAGCAAATGATCGCTTTTGCCATGGGGCACATGGGGCACCAACTGATGGCGTTTGAAGAAAGTGGACAGGACGAAGGCGGATATGCTATTGCTTGGGTCAGGGTAGTACGAGTTGAAGTCAGGCGAATTGAAGTTAGAATTCATGGAGAATGGTCGATATGAGTCTTGGTGGGTTTCCACAATTCAGCGGGGGTTGACTCGAGCGCACTGAGAGATGGCAGGAGTCAGGGAATGCTGGAAGTTGACAGCCCGCTCGCCGCACGCAAAGTGTGTGGCCTGGCCTGAATGGCGAACAGGACGGCCTTCTCAGACCGAGCTTCCCGTAAACACAGACTGGACAGGACAAATCATGTGCCCCTCAAGACGCTTTGGTGGGGCGAATCAGATCTTGATTCTCTTATGGCCCGACTCGCGTGCCCCTGTTCGCGAAGCAGACCGAGACAGGTAAGGTAGGCGGCGTCTAAAAGGCGCCACCACAGCCACAACCTTGAGCCGCCTTTTACTTCTCGTCGAGCCCGCTCCCTGTAGTTAGAACAAGAACTGGAAAACATGTAGATCATTATAATTAACGTCTCTCTGAAGTTAACATGGTGCCCACTGCACTCGTTCGGCGTCTATAGAAAAAATGTTGTTGGCCGGCCCGACAAAAGTTTTTGTATTTTTAGGCGAAACACGTCATTTAGGAGATTTTTGGTCCTCCGAACTTTTTTCTTGAAACAAGGTCACGTGATCTTGCTTTGTTTTGAATCTTGCTTTGTTTCCAAATTAGGCAGTGTGCTAGTTGCGAAAAAAACCCATGCGTTAACTACCAATATTAAGGGCACAAGACATCCTAGGACCTCAACGAAATCCCGACGAAGCAACACTTCAAAGATGCGACCCATAAACGTCATGGAAGCCGCTCACTGACAATGACGATGAGATGATGCATAATATGTGTGAATGCTTGGATCACATTCTCAATTTGGTCTGGTTGGTTCATGAACAGCTACCGGGCTGGATTGGATGGGCCACAGGCCTGCAGGAGGCACCGTGGTCACCGTACATTGCCACCAGCTGCTATTGAGGAGGCCAGAGCACACACCCGAATATAATTAAAATAGTTATTTCATTCCAATCCTATGCTAGCTACATATACAAAAAAAAAATTTTTGGGCTCGAGATTTTGAACCACTGAGGCTGGGATGTGGCTGTGGTGGCGCCCTTTAGACGCCGCCTACCTTAATGGGCGGATGACAGGTCGCACCCTCAGACTGTTCGGCCAGTTAAAATGGATTTACGACTGATAAGATTAGGTAGGGACGATGCCTCAATACGTCCAAATACCGACATCGTTCGCTGTTATGACTCAAACGCCGAGAGGGGTAGTAGTCGAACTAGCTTTAGTTCATGCATTCACCTATTCACGATGTATTTCGGGCCGTCTAGTCCAACGAAACCCCTCTGCGTCCAGTTTTAGACAAAGAATAACTTAGATTGTACGCCATAAAAAATGTGGACGTTAGGAAGTCACTTGTCCACTTCTCTATATATTCTACAACATGGCCGATGTTAATAGAAGAGGTTCCAATTGACCCACATGTCATTGTTGCCATTGAGCTCCTCGACTGTTCAATCTGTGAGTGGAGCGCCGCGTGGGCGTGCAGACGGAGTAAGCGAGGGAAAGCGAGGGAGTCCAAGCAATGTAAAGAGAGACGTACGATGGTAAGCAGGCCCGTCCATGCAAGCGCCCAGAGGATTTCGAGGATCCGGAGCTTGGGTTCGTTGCCGATTGCCTGAGGTCCAGGTACTCTGCACAGAAAATAGTACGGGTATTACTCATTAGCAAGCGTGTTGAGTCCGTGATGAGACGACGCACCGCTCCCTCGCCCACCTCTCCTGCGTCCGGTGATATCACTCCAGTAGGACACCACGGAGGTCGTTGGTGAACGACGGAATCTTGACGTTTGCCACAAACTGGCGACGAATAGGGGTGTATCACGATCTCTCTCGCAGAACGATGGCGAGTATCCGCTGCAGTGCAGGGAGTTGTCCACGGCGAACGGTACTGAAGACCTCTTTCATGCTCCAGGTGGCAAAGGCATATATACACGAGCCCACGCTGAGCTTCGAGAGGGCAGTGAGACAAGTCTGAATCGATGGAGACGGACGAACGATGGAGACGATGGAGATGAGGGTAAGAGGATCGACAGCCACGGAGGTCGCGAACAGGGTACCGTAGTGAAGATCACTTGCAAGAGACAGAGTGCTGGCAGTGTTGTACAAGAGTGCCAGCGGTCACTCTGTTAGGCCGATTGTGAATGCTCGTCGAAGCGGGAGTGCGACCTTGCAGACTGGTAGTGAACACAAAGCAGAAGATGGCGGCCGCCCTCGAGCTGCAGTAAACTTATCAACGATCAGCACGCCATCGCTTGGATAGTAAGCCCGGCGCTGTTGCTCACCTGTAAACAAGTTCGGAGGCCCAGCTCACGGCTTCGATCCCACCGCTGTTTGATAGGCCCTGTGACGAGATGAATGCCATCTTGCGGTGGAGTGTCTTATCCGCTCTTGTGGATAGGTTTGGCGCGAGTTGCAACGAGGCCAACAGCCAGTCGTCGCACTTGTATGCGAATGCATCTTGCAAAGACGTTCTACGCGTGTTTACTGGTGAATATGGGAGCGAGTCGACAAGTGAATTGCGTTCGTCGGGCGAGATGGAGATCAAGAGCAATGACAGGGACGCTTTCGCGTGCGTTTGTGCTTCTTAAACCGTAGGCTCTGAGATGAGCCCGGATCTCAGGAGAGATGCCACCTGACATGCATTCTGACCTTGAGAGAGACGTGGCATTATTATTGGACAGCTCCATGGGAGGTAGGGATTGGGTCGTGATGCGTGAATAACTCACGGGCGAGAACAACGGATGAATAAGCTAGAAGCCTCGAAGGGTGATTGAGATTGTCCAGCAACATACCTCAACGTACCTCGTTGTTCCCGATCTTATCGCTCCAACGCGCATGATGGTCCAAGCGGCTTCAATTCCAATTCATATATCGAAGCAACTAAGATATCAATTTGACTGGTATTTCGAGTACTTTGAGTCCAATTCTCATTCCTTGCCTAGAGAAAATAACCGGGTCATCACACCATTATACCACACAAACGCCAGGATTGGCGTTCCTGCCCTCTGAATTTTCCTCGACAGTTCCAACATCGACAAGACAAGGCTGATCGGTCGGGCACAGCAGAAGGTCTTGTCGTTGCGGAGGTTTCCGCGTGGGCGAATTGTTTGCTTCGAGAGCCGTGACACGTGAAATCCCAAGACATGGGTTCGCGGACCGAATGGAAGATTCTAGAAGACATTCATTTTTCCAACAATCGAAAGGTACAGTGAATTACGGATAGCCGATCGAGGGTTCAAGACTGAGCAGCTCGGAAGCGGGTGCTTCTGAGTGCTCTAACGATGTGGGCGTCCAGATACCCCTCAGACAGGACAACTGGTATTTGGTCCATTAGAGATAGGTTGAATTCGTGATGAAGCGACCCTACATCAACACCCACCGCTGCTACAATCCAGTAGCGCGAGAGTTTTACTCTGGTCGAGCCACTGGCAACCGACGGAGATGACGGAAGACCTGGTGCTCACGAGAACGTAGGGGTAGTACGAAGCGCCCATGCACTCACTGCAGAGCAACGGTTCGTCTGACGGCGGGAGGCGAGGTCCTTCCTTCACGCGCGGTGTAGTGAAGGTGAGGATATGTGAGCCACGTGCAATGCTCCGAGGACGCTGGAGTGAGTTCGAAGGCAGGTACATCCCAACGCGACTTGCCATGAGTGCATATTAGGCACGGCCGTGACCGTGAGGGTCCTCTACTAGGGTATGGCGCGGTAGTAACGACGGGGCGCTGTCCGGTTTTGAGAGAAGGTGGATCGGAGCAACACGAGACCGACTTCGGAGTTGGTAAACTGATCTAGCGAGATGGCAGGGTTCAGAGAGTGCCAGCTAGGCCGGGCTCCCCATAAATGCAGACTGGACGGACGAAGTATGTGCCCCTTCGAGGAGTCTTCGTAGGCGAATCAGGTCTCCATTCCCTCTGGGCTGACTTGTTCGCAAAGCAGACCGAGGCGGGCAGCAGACGGATGACACATTGCACGCTCAGACTGGTCGGCCAGTTGCAATGAATTCACGATAGATAAGAATAGGTAAGGACGAGTGAGCGGCTCACATGTCCTCAGTACGCAGCTTTGTTCCCCGTATGGTTCAGGCGTAGAGAGGTAGTCGGACTAGCTTTAGTTCATACATTGACCTATTGAAGGCGTACTTCTAGTTGTCTAGCCTAACGAAGCCTCTTTGCGTCCGTTTTCAGACAAAATAAATTAGGTTTCACACCATAGAAAAATGTGGACACCAGTAAGGTACTTCGTCCTCTTCTCTAAATGTCCCCCAGCAGGGCTGATGCTAATAGCAGAGGTTTCAATTGACCCAGAAGTCATGGCTGCTGTTGAGCGGCGGTCTGTTGCGTGCATGAGTGAAGCACCGCGCGGGTCTGCGAGTGCATTAAGCGAGGGATAGCGAGTGATTCAAATCAATGTCGAGGGAGACGTATGAGGGTAACCATGCGAGCACCCAGAGGATTTTGAGGATGAGGAGCCTGGGTTATTTGTCGGTTGCTCGAGGTCCAGGTACTCTACTCTAAAAATTAGTACTAGGATAATCCATTGGTAAGCGTATTGAGTTCGTAATGAGACGACGCACCGTTTCCTTGCCCATCTCTTCTTGCGCCAGTGGTAGTACCCCAAAGAGGTCGTTGGTGACGCCGGAATCTTGACAGTCGCCACAACTCGAGGACGAATGTGGGTGTATCACGATCTCTCTCGCGGAACGATGGCCGGAATCTACTCCAGTACAGGACATTGACTACAGCGAACGGCATTGACGACTTCTTTCATGCACCAGGTGGCAAAGGCGTATATACGCAGGGCCTGCGCTGGGCTTCGGGAGGACGGTCGAGTCCGAGTAGTCATTCGACGGGCGAGCGATGGAGATGGGGGTGAGAGTAATAACATCCGCGGAGGCCGTAAACAGGGTATTGCAGTGGAGATCCCTGGCAAGAGACGGAGTACTGCCAGCGTGGTACAAAAGACAGAGGGTACTTCGTTGTCTAAGTTGCTAATCCTCGTCGAGGCGGGCGTGCGACCTTGCAGAATGGTTGTCAAAGGAAAGCAGAGAATAGAAGCCACCCCTTAGCTGTAGAAATATCATCAACGATCAGCATGCCATCGCTCGGATAGTGAGCCTAGCGCCGTTGCTCACTTTGGCGGCCCCATTGGTTCACGGAGTCCGATCCTACCGCCGCATGAAAAGGTCTATGACAAGGTGAATATCATCACGCGGTGGAGTAAGCTTCTTTTTGCATTATCCGCGCTTGTGGATAGTACTTGCGCGGGCTGCAGCAACGCCAACAGCCAGATGCCGCACTTGTACGCGAATGCATCTTGCAAAGTCGCCCTTACACGTGCTTACAGCAGAATATGGGGGCGAGTCGACCAGTGAGTTGCGTTCGTTGGGCGAGATGGAGATCAACGCCAGAATGTTTTTCCGGCGTCCGCGTGTCTTCGTCCTGAGGCTCTGAGGTGGGTCTGGGTCTCAGGAAAGACCAGAAAATAGCAGCGGCTCTCGAGCTGTGAGCACAATTACCAACGATCAGCCCGCCATCCCTCTGATAGTAATGTTGCTCACTGGTAAAACGAGTTCGGAGGCCCAGTTCACGGCGTTCGATCCCACTCCCGTTTGAGAAGCTCCCTGACAAGGTGAATGCCACCACGCGGCGGAGTATTGTTTTTTTCGTCTTATCCGCTCTTGTGGGTAGTACTCGCGCGCGCTGCAGCAAGACCAATGGCCGGTCGTCGACTTGAACGTGAATGCATCTTGTGAAACGTTCTACGCGTATTTATTGTAGAATATAGGAGCGAGTCGACGGGTGAGTCGAGTGAGTCGGGCGAGATGGAGGTCAAGAGTACTTGGGCTGCTTGTCTTCAGTCCAGATTAGACTGTAGGCTCGAGGCGGGCCTGGCTCTCAAGGGGCTTGGCTCCTGAAATGCACTCTGTCCTTGAGAAAACATTCGCCGTACTTCGACGTGGCATTATTGGACAGCGCCGTCGAAGGTACAGTAATGATTGAGTCGGGATGGTTGAATAACTCATGCGCGAGAACAACGGAAGAATAACTAGAAGCCTCGAAGGGTGATTGAGATTGTCAGCTCGTTGACGTGCCACTGGTTCGGAACAGCCAATCGGCGGCGATGATGGGAGATCTGGTGTTCACCAGAAAGCGGGGCCAGGGTTTTCCTTCACGTGCGGTGTAGTGAAGGCGAGGATATGCGAGACTCGTGCAGTGCTTCGAGGACGCTGGAGTGAATTTGAACCCAGGTACATCCCAACGTGATTTGCCATGCGTGCATAATAGGCGAGCGGCGCACGACAACCGTGACCGTGAGGGTCCTCTACTCGGGAATTAACGGTACTAACGACGGGGTGGGACCGGTTTTGAGAGACGGTGGGTCGAAGGTGATTTGTGAGCAATGTAGCAACACGAGACCGGCTTCAGAGTCGGTAAACTGATCTAGCGATGAAAACTACAATCCCGGTTGGCGAGTGTCCTTCGAAATCGGACTGCACATCTGTCATGTGACACCCTTCGACATATTGAACGCACTCACGATCTCGGCTCATTTGCCGGTTCGCACACCCTCCGTTCGGGTCGTCCCGCTGGTTATCGCTTGCTCGTCGGGGTCATACATGAACCAATAACTATCACTCAGCATCCGCTCCCTCGTCCTTGACCTCTGCTTGGGTTTTCGATCGTCGTCATTGAGGAGATTAGCGAACCTGTGGCGTCTCGTCTGCTTCGGCGCAAGAGGACTGTCTTGAGGCGGCCTCGGGAAACTCGACGATGCACCCACCAAATTGTCGCTGACCAATGAAGTCATTCGGGGTGCCTCGATCAGGCCAAGCGTGGGGAATGGATCGGGCTCGAGAGTGGCGGTCGCCTGTTGCAGTGTTCGAGACCCAACGTTTTCCACCATGGGCAGAAGTGGCAATGCCGCATCGACACTGGCCGCATCTACG
>Ga0307515_10008235_pt1 | contig 20386 bp, 3 predicted proteins | sample 17_EM_MG_FD_194513 | JGI IMG/M metagenome (GOLD analysis project Ga0307515, IMG submission 194513) | Populus trichocarpa ectomycorrhiza microbial communities from riparian zone in the Pacific Northwest, United States - 17_EM | ecosystem: Host-associated > Plants > Roots > Unclassified | place...
TAATAACCTTTTACTTTTTAGTAACTATAGTTTCTTGCCGTACTTATAGTATCTCTTTAGTATATAGCTTAGCCCTTTTTCTGTTTCCTCGTAGGTCGCTCCTACTTAGTACTATACTATCTTAGCTTATTATTACATCTTACAGCGTTAAGTATCCCTAATATTAACCTAACCTATAACCTAATTAATCTTTAGATTATATTCCTATAACTAAGGCATTCCTAATACTGCCTTATTATTCCCTAATGGTAATATATTAAAAGATATCTCAATTTATCTCCCTTTAATAGTTAACTAAATAGATCCTGTTTTAAGATTAATAATACCTCCTCTATAGGCTATTAGATCTCCTAAAATTATTACTAATAAGTAAGGACATTTCTTCTTCCTATATGGTAACCCTATTCTTTTAACTGCTGCTAGTAAGATATGGTTCCTTATTGCTCCACTATCTATTAGTGCCTTAAACTATTAATCTTACTATTTAACTTATAAATTTAGGTATTGTCCTTAAATTTCTTTAAGGGTTTAAGGCTTTACTACTAGTTCCCTCTAGTTTTATAGGCCTCTACTTTTCCTAACTATTGGCTACTTAATCTTATTTATACTTAGTCTAACTTAGACTAATACTTAGTTTACTTTTTGTCTTTAATATACTATAGACAGGTATTCTCTAAATATTTTTACTATTGTTATCTATTTAGGTATTCTTCCGTAAGGAATCTTCCTAGCTAAAGTATTAAGTCCCCTTATTTTTAAACTTCTACTAGGTGCTAACTATGCATATACTTAGCATTTTAATATTTTGCCTCGTCCGTTAACTAATACATCCTTACTAAATATTTTTATTTTTTATTTTTTAGTGCTCTATGCATATTGCACGTATTATCTATATATGTAATCTATACTAACGTATAATATACTTAGTATCTTAGGTTAACTCTTAGCTTATCTTTATCCTTAAGTTTAAACCTTTCTTATATTAATTTAAGCGTTATAACTTTATTTACTAGTACTGAGATTCGCCTTTTACTTCTTTAGTCCTCTAATTGCTCCTCTAGATCCTTTAATATTATAATTAAGGCTCCTTTAATATTATAATTAAGGCTCCTTTAATATAAGTTATAGCCTTCTCTATAATTAGGTGGTCTTAAATAACTTTCTTATTTAACCATATATAGAAATCTTCCCACTTATTATTGTGTCATTATCTATACTACTTTTAGTATAACCTCTGGAGTATATACGGCTCGTCCGTAAGAAAGTATTTTCTTATTACTACGTTATAATAACCTTTAGTGTATTATTCCTTAAACCTAGTTAAAATCCCTAGATCCTCTTCTTACTTCAGTTTAGTAAGCCACTTAGCTCTTAGTGTGCCTGTCTTAGGTCTATTAGTGATTTTTTATATAGGTACTCTGTCCCTTATACGTCCTAATATACTAAATCTTTTATCTAGTTTCTGTTCTTGCTATTGTTACAAACGCCTTAAGTACGATATTACGACTACTTGGAGAGGAGTTAGAAGAAGCTAGTTAGTTAATATAAGCACGGTCCAGTATAGAGCTAGTAGAACCATGTAATAAGGAATAGTAACTAAGTTACGTAATGTGATCTATATAATCTATATAATCTATATAATCTATAATAGAGTAGACAGAGTATACGTACCTTACGTATAAGGAGGGTTTCCTAGGAGTACGGTTGTATATTTAAAGGACTATAATCCCTACTTTAGATAGTTCTTTCCTTGTAGTAATTCTTAGAATATAATTAGAGTTAATTTGTTAGGCAACTACTCCACTAGTTATTATTACGTTGTTAACTTTAATTTATATCACCTATATACCTAGCCTAATAACGAGCCTATTGTAGTTCTTGCTATAAGGTTCCGTTACATAATTACTACCTAGTTACGGTATTAAATACAGAAAGTCAAACAACATGCCACTAAAAGTAGCCACTATAACGCCATCGACGGCGGCAACTACTTTAAGGTTAGGAGGTGACACTAGTATAGTAAATACTAACTTATAGCAACCTGTGACGGTCGGACAACTATAAAAGATAGTTAACTAGTTAATAGAGAATAGTGTAACACTTAAATAAAGGATTAACGGGATAGGAGCAGTAAAGGTTAAGTTACTATTAATTAAGAGATTCTTAGGAAAAAGATTAAAGCTTAAAGGATCTCTTACGCAAATACACTTTAAGGTAGCGCAGGAAGGAGTAAAGCTGGCAATACTTATAGATTAAATAGCTTATACGGGACTATTCCTATTAGGAAGAGCACTTAAATAGTTTAAGCCTTACCTTATAGAAATATAAGTAAATGGAATAACGACTACTAATTAAGAGGTGTGGTTTATATTCTTAAGTTAGGAGGGATTTATAGAGCGACTTATATAAATATTCGGAGACCTAGAGGCAGTAACTACGGCAAAAAGAAAACTCTAAGATATTACGTAACAAACCTTAGCAATTAAGTATATAATATAGTTCCAAACGCTAGCTATATAAGTTAAGTGGAATAATAGGGCGCTTATAGTATAGTATAAATAAGGACTTAAGGCTAAAGTCTAGAACGCGATTATCCTAATAGAAGATGCGGATACCCTAAGGGAGTTAATAGATTAAGCGATTAAGATTAACAATTAGATCTACTAAAGGGAATAAATTAAGAGAGGTTAGGATAGAATTCTATAGTTATATAAGGCGTAGAGTACGCAATAACTAAAGCTAAGTTAAAAACTATAGTATGGCGTAGAGCTAATAGACTTAAGTGGTACTAAAGAGGCCTATAAGAGATAGAGTAAGAAACTATAGAAACCTAGAGGTTAAGGATCTAGTAATTATAGGACTAAGGAGTAGAGGCTAAACTAGGGATCTTAGTAGTAGAAGATGTTTAGGCGGACTCTATAGTAAAGTTAATGGTTTAAAGATAGAGCTTATATAAATTGCGGAAAATAAGGTTATTTTGTAAGGGATTATAAAGATAGTTAGAGTTACCATATAATAAAGGGAATATAACTAGCAGAAGATATACACGTATAAAGGGATAATAGTGTACTATAAGGAACAAAAGAGTGTTTAATCCGAAGTTTTGCGTTTTGTTATAATAACACATACTAAATTTATAAAGACGCTAAGTACGGCATAAGCTATTAGCTACAAGAGCCAAAGTTAAGAGGACTTAAAGGAACTAGAGAGTTAGATAAAAAATAAAATCAACTCTATAAGCTAGATTAGGATATTATAGCAATATACGGACAATAATTAGTGACGATGATAATAGAATTAGAATATTTATTAATTAATAGCGACGAGGATAGTAAAGGAACTAACTAGGGGTATCTAAACCTTAATAACGTAATAATAGAAGTAGAGACTGAGACCGCTATAAAGCAAGGTTTAGTAACGGGCATTATAATACCGTTAGATACGGCATCTATTGCTTTATAAGATAAAAGGAAGAGTATCTTAAAGAGATTAAGCAAGCAGACGACTGCTAGTGCTAATTTATTACTTAATAAAGATAAAAGGCCAAAGGCTTAAGATTCTTAAGAAGAGATAAGAGAGATCTAAGATTCCGAAGATAGGATAAGGATAGCTTAAGGACCTACAACGGACGAAAACCGATAGAGCAGAGCAGTAGCTTAGTTCAGAGATATACGAATAAGCTTGGGATAGTGTTTCCCACAGTTACAAGATTCTTAAAACGAGATAAGTAAGATTTAAGACTCTTAAGACGAGATAAGAACACTATAAACGCCTAGTTAAACTAAGGCGGGAGCTAAGCTTAAGTTAGAAGCGAGCTTAGGATTAAAGAATCTAAGGGACTAAGAATTTAGAGTATAAATAAGGACACCCATAGGTAAGAGGCAAGGAGCTTCTTTATAGATTAGAGAATCTGTAATACAAATAGTAGTTAGGCTAGGAGATAGATATATAAACCTAGAGGACTTACTAGGGGAATATAGTGTTCGGCTTAAAGATTAAAAGTTTAATACTAAGATTAAGAAGTAGGATAACTTTAAGGATCTACTTAATTGGTAAAAACTAGAGAACGTTATATAGTTAAGATTATTCCTAGGGTTTTGTAATTACTATAGAAGGTTTATAGCGCAATAGTTAAAAAATATTAAGCCATTTACGCGATTAATAAAGAAAGAAGAACTATAGGTATAGGGAAAGGAGTAATAAGAACTATTTAAGGAAGTTAAAAGGTTATTTACCTAGGAGCCAGTTCTTAAGATCTATTAACTAGGTCTAAAGACAGTTATAAAAATAGATATATTAGACTTTATACTAGGGGTATACTTTATATAAAAGTATCTAAATAGATAGTACCTAGTAGCATACTATAGTTAAAAGATAACACTACTAGAGTTAAACTATAACATCTATAATAAGGAGTTATTAGGTATAGTTACAGCATTAAAGAAATAGAAAGTATTCTTATAAGGTATAGAATAACTATTTATAGTTAAAACGGATTATAAGAACCTAATAGGATTCCTAATAATAAAGGAACTTAACTAAAGATAGGTTAAATAGGCAGAGATGCTTATAGAATACTATTTTAAGATTTAGTATACTAAGGGTATAGACAATATAAAAGCAGATACTCTAAGTTAAAAGGCTAAACTATAAAATAATAAAAAGCTATTAGGGGCTTTATTGCGAAAAGACATAGATAGATTAATTAGATATAATTATCCAAAAATTATAACAACTTATAAAGAACTAAAGAAAGTTTATAAGTTACTAGAGAGCTTTTAGGTATAAAGGATTTTAGAAGCGCGGCTAGAAGATCTATAGATGGATATATACAAAAACTAAGAAGCAAAGTATATCCCAAGAAGCATAGTAGAGCACTTTATAGAAGATTTCTATAAGGGACTAACTTAAGGATATAATGGAGCTATAGGCTTAGTATTAAGACTCTAAAAGGAGTATATTATTGACGGAATCTAGGGGATAGCTAGGAAGGTCACTAGAAAGTATCTAAATTACTAGAGAAATAAACTAATAAGGTATAAGCTATATAAAGGGCTATAACCTATTAAAATACTAAAGAGACTATAGGAGGTTATATTATAGGACTTTATTATTAAGTTACTAAAATTAAGAGATCCTATTACCAGATAAGATTATAACGCGATCTTAGTAATAGTAGATAAGCTTACAAAGTAGGAATACTTTATAGCGTATATAGAAGAAATATCGGTAGAAGATGTCGCTAGAATCTATATTAAAGAAGTATTTATAAAATATAGAGTATTAAATAAGATTATATTAGATAGAGATCTAAGATTTATAGCAGTATTCTAGGAGGTATTCTTAGTAGAGCAAGGAGTTTAAGTAGCAACTTCTACCGCATATTATCCGCAGATAGATAGTTAAACGGAAAGATTAAACTAGACACTAAAACAGTATTTAAGGCACTATATTAATTACGCATAAAACAATTAGGTATTACTATTACCAGTTATATAGTTTATATATAATACAACACTATAGGAAGAAATGGGTACGTTACTATTTAAGGCGAATTATAGATATAAGCTAAGAATATCGTTATCGCCATACTAAGTAAAGAAGATAAGTAGTATAGCTAAGTAAAGGATAGAGACATTAATAAATCTTTATAAGAACCTATAGAAATAGCTAAAGTAGTATAGCAAAGAATAAAGAAATACTATAATGCTAAGAGATCTAAGGGACTAGATCTTAAGGAGGGAGATAGAGTATAGCTACTACACAAAAATTTCAAGAGTCGATAACTAAGTAAGAAGTTGGACTATGTTAGATTAAGACCTTTTAAAATTATATAGAGAATTTTACTAGTTATATTTAAGTTAAACCTACTAGCTAAAATAAAGATCTACCCTATATAGTATATTGCAATACTAGAACTAGTATACGGGAATATTAAGCTATTAGTTTACAAAGCAGACACATATAAAGGACGAGAAGAAGACAAATAGCAAGTTTTAAGGATTATTAGTTATAAGGACGTTAACGATAAAATATAGTATAAGGTTAAGTAGATAGGCTATAATAAGACTACCTAGGAGCTACTAGAAAATTTAAAGAACGCTATAAGAAAGGTATAGGAGTATTAGAGGAAAATAGGTCAGGTAATATTAATAAGAAAGGATTGCTAAGGAAAGAGTTACCTAAGGGGGACCTAAGAAGAGTAACTGCTAAACTACTTAAAGTTATTCCCTTTATAGGAAGAGAGTTAGTTCTCTTATTACTAAGTTTTTATAGACCTTATGTAACAGTCTACCGACACTATGCTGGGACACAGGCTTGCACCCTATATGGTGGCGTTAAGCCCACCCTCGTATATCTCGTATATGGGAAATAAGTCAAATCTTACGAGTTATAGACCCTATGGTTAAGGCTCTACATTCATGTATATATTCCACTTAATACCCATAGATTTACAATTAAGTCGCTCATTCAATTCTTCACACTGCAAAGCTTATACCTTATTTTATAAGTTTCTACTTCTTAAAATATACCTTTTTATAAACCTATTTAAGATATAGAAGATAAGTAGAGGCTAGAAGACAAGTTTTAAGAGCACGCTATTAAGTAGCCGCAGCCTCTTATTCCGCCTTTTGCGATTAGCGTAATTTATTAAAAGCACTTAAGAGCTTACTATTAAGCTTTATAGTAGTAGATTAAATATAAAACCCTATAATAAATTACTTAGGGGACTTAAAGACTATTAAGAGTTATAGAATATATATACTTAGCGTTAAAAATAAAGCAAACATCGTAGGATAAATAAATATTTACTTTAGTGCACTCTAAATAAAAGGAAGGTTGCTAAGACAAAGAACTTACTAGCGTAACGTAAATTAGTCCCTCTTTTATACAATAAGAATACGAAGATAGTATTATTTTACCTAGTAATAGCACTATAGTAATAGTACGAGCGTAATAAGCTATAAAAGAAAGAGAAGTTACTTTAGGTATAATAAGTAATAATATTAACTAAATTAATTAGACGGATATTATACCTTTAGTAAAAGACTTAGAGATATTTAGGATCTTTAAGGATAAAAATAGGAAGGAGGGAGATAGTGTTACGGACGCCTTAAGTATAATATTATAACTACTTAGAAAGGAGTTAGAAGAAGCTAGTTAATTAATATAAGTACGGTCTAGTATAGAGCTAGTGGAACTATATAATAAGGAATAGTAACTAAGTTACATAATATAATCTATATAATCTATAACAGAGTAGATAGAGTATACGTACCTTACGTATAAGAAGGGTTTCCTAGGAGTACGGTTATATATTTAAAGGACTATAATCCCTACTCTAGATAGTTCTTTCCTTATAGTAATTCTTAGAATATAATTAGAGTTAATCTATTAGGCAACCACTTTACCAGTTATTATTACGTTGTTAACTTTAATTTATATTACCTATATACCTAGCCTAATAACGAGCCTATCGTAGTTCTTGCTATAAGGTTCCGTTACAGCCATACAGTAATTCTTGCTTTAAATTCTGCTATAGTTTCTTTCTTTTTGCGTCTTATAAGTAGATCCTTAAAGTCTTCTTACTTCTTAATCTTGGTATTAAATTTTTAATCTTTAAGCTAAACCTCTTATTTACTTAGTAGGTCCTCTAGGTCCATATATTTATCTCCTAGTCTAACTGCTGTTTATATTGTAGATTCTCTAATCTATAATAAAGCCTTACGCTTCCTGTTTATGGGTGTCCTTATTTATACTCCGAATTCTTAATCCCTTAAATTCTTTAATCCTGAGCTTGCTTCTAACTTAAGCTTTACTTTCGCCTTAGTTTAATTGGGCGTCCGTAGTGTTCTTATCTCGTTTTAAAAGTCTTAAATCTTACTTATCTTCTTAAGAATCTTATAACTATAGGAAACACTATCCCAAGCTTATTTGTATATTTCTAAACTAAGCTACTACCCTGCTCCATTGGTTTTTATCCATTATAGGTCCTTAGGTATGCCTTATCTTATCTTAAGAATCTTAGTTATTTTTCATCTCGTCTTAAGAATTTTAAGCCTTTGGCCTTTTGCCTTTATTAAGTAATAAATTAGCACTAGCAGTCGTCTGCTTACTTAATCTCTTTAAGATACTCTTCCTTTTGTCTTATAAAGCGATGGATACCGTATCTAACGGTGTTATAATGCCCATTACTAAACCTTACTTTATAGCGGTCTTAGTCTCTACCTCTAATATAACTTCTCTAAGGTTTACACGCTCCTAGTAAGCTGCCTTTATTGCCTTATCGTCTGTAAATATTTCGCCTATATTAAACTTATCGTCTTTAATGTCTAATCTGCGTAATGGTTTATTGGTTCCTCTATACTCTATAGATTTTAGCTCCTATAGCTAATAGCTTACGCTATACTTAGCGTCTTTATAAATTCGGTATACGTTATTATAATAAAACACAAAACTTCTAATTAAATATTCTTTTGTTCCTCGCAGTATACTATTGTCCCTCTATACGTATGTGTCTTCTGCTAGTTAGGTTCCCTTTATTATATAGTGACTCTAACTATCTTTACAATCCCTTACAAAAGAACCCTATTTCCCGCAATTTATATAAGCTCTGTCTCTAAACCACTAACTTTGCTATAAAGTCCGCCTAAACGTCTTCTACTACTAAGATCCCTAGTTTAGCCTCTGCTTCTTAGTCCTATAATTACTAGATCCTTAACCTTTAGGTTTCTATAGTTTCTTACTCTATCTCTTATAGGCTTCTTTGGTACCACTTAGGTCTATTAGCTCTACGCTATACCATAGTTTCTAAACTAGCTTTAGTTGTTGTGTACTCTGCGTCTTATATAACTATAGAACTCTATCCTAGCCTTGCTTAGCCTATTCCCTTTAGTAGATCTAATTATTAATCTTAATCGCTTAATCTATTAATTCCCTTAGGGTGTCCGTATTTTCTATTAGGATAATTACATCATAAACTTTAGCCTTAAGTCCTTACCTATACTATGCTATAAGCGCCCTATTATTCTACTTAACTTATATTACTAGCGTCTAGAACTACGTTATATACTTAATTGCTAAGGTTCGTTACGTAATGTCTTGGAGTTTTCTTTCCGCCGTAGTTGTTGCCTCTAGGTCTCTAAACATTTGTATAAGTCGCTCTATAAACCCTTCCTAACTTAAGAACATATATCGTACATCTTAGTTTATAGTTGTTATTCTATTAGCCTATATCTCTATAAGGTAAAGTTTAAACCATTTAAGTGCCCTTCCTAATAGGAATAGCCCTATATACACTATCCGATCTACAGGTATTGCTAGCTTTACTCCTTTCTGCGTAACCTTAAAATATATTTACGTAAGGAATTCTTTAAGCTTTAATCTCTCTCCTAAGAATCTTTTAATTAATGGTAACTTAACCTTTACTGCGCCTATTCCGTTAATCCTTTATTTAAGTATTACATTATTTTCTGTTAACTAGTTAACTATCTCTTATAACTATCCGACCGTTACAGGTTGCTATAAGTTAGTATTTGCTATATTGGTGTCACCTCCTAACCTTAAAGTAGTTGCCGCCGTTAATGGCGTTATAGTGGCTGCTTTTAGTGGCATGTTGTTTAACTTTCTACATTTAATACTATAACTAGGTAGTAATTATATAACGGAACCTTGTAGCAAGTACTACAATAGGCTTATTATTAGGCTAGGTGTGTAGGTAATATAAACTAAAGTTAATAACGTAATAATAACTAGTGGAGTGGTTGCCTAATAGATTAACTATAATTGTATTCTGAGAATTACTATAAGGAAAGAACTATCTAAAGTAGGGACTGTGGTCCTTTAAATATACAACTATACTCCTAGGAAACCCTCCTTATACGTAAGGTACACGTGCTCTATCTACTCTATTGCGGATTATATAGATTACACAGATTATATAGATTACATTACGTGACTTGGTTACTATTTCTCGTTATATAGTTCCACCGGATTTATTCTAGACTATGCTCTTATTAACTAACTAGCTTCTTCCGACTCCTCTCTAAGTAGTTATAGCATTGTGCTTAAAGCGTCCGTAACATATTTCGCCTATGTTAAACTTATTATTTTTAATGTCCGATCTACATAATGGTTTATTAATCCCTCTATACTTTATAGATTTTAGCTCTTATAGCTAATAGCTTACGCCATACTTAGCGTCTTTATAAATTTAGCATGCGTTATTATAACAAAACGCGAAACTTTTAATTAAACATTCCTTTATTCCTTGTAGTACACTATTATCCCTTTATATATATGTGTTTTCTACTATTAGCCTAGTTCCCTTTATTACATAGTAACTTTAACTATCTTTATAATCCCTTATAAAGTAACCTTGTTTCCCGTAATTTATATAAGCTCTATCTTTAAACTACTAACTTTGCTATAGAGTCCGCCTAAATATCTTCTACTACTAAGATCCCTAGTTTAGCCTCTGCTCCTTAGTCCTATAATTACTAGATTCTTAACCTCTAGGTTTCTATAGTTTCTTACTCTATCTTTTATAGGTTTCTTTAGTACTACTTAGGTCTATTAGCTCTGCGCTATACTATAGTTTCTAACTTAGCTTTAGTTGTTACGTACTCTACGTCTTATATAACTATAAAACTCTATCCTAGCCTCTCTTAGCCTATTCCCTTTAGTAGATCCTATTATTGATCTTTATTACTTAATCTATTAAATTCCTTAAGGTATTCGTATCTTCTATTAAGATAATTACGTCCTAGACTTTAGCCTTAAGTCCCTATTTATACTGTGCTATAAGCACCTTATTATTCTACTTAACTTACATAGCTAATGTTTAGAACTATATTATGTACTTAATTGCTAAGGTTTATTGCGTAATATTTTAGAGTTTTTTTTTCTATTATGGTTACTACCTCTAGGTCTCCGAATATTTATATAAGTTATTCTACAAATTCTTCCTAACTTAAGAATATAAACCGTACCTCTTAGTTAGTGGTCGTTATTTTATTTGCCTATATTTCCGTAAGATAGGGCTTAAACTATTTAAGTGCCCTTCCTAATAGGAATAGTTTTACATACACTATCCAATCCATAGGTATTAGTAGTTTTACTCCTTCTTACGTAACCTTAAAGTACATTTACATAAGAAATCCTTTAAGCTTTAATCTTTCTCCTAAAAATCTCTCAATTAAAGGTAACTTAATCTTTACTGCCCCTATCCCATTAATCCTTTATTTAAGTGTTACACTATTTTCTATTAACTAGTTAACTATCTCTTATAGTTATCCAACCGTTATAGGTTGTTGTGAGTTAATATCTGCTATACTAGTGTCACCTCCTAACCTTAAAGTAGTTGCTGCCGTCAATAGCGTTATAGTGGCTGCTTTTAGTGGCATATTATTCGACTTATTAAAACCGTAATTAGGTAGTAATTATATAACGGAACCTTATAGCAGGTACTACAATAGGCTTATTAATAGGCTAGGTGTATAGGTATTACAAGTAAGTTAATAACGTAATAATAACTAGTAGAGTGGTTGCCTAATAGATTAACTCTAATTATATTCTAAGAATCACTATAAGGAAGGAACTATCTAGGTAGGGATTAAGGGTCCTTAAATACACAACCGTACTCCTATAAAATCCTTCTTGTACGTAATGTACGTAAGGTATATAAGGTACGTACGTTTCCTTCGTTCCTCCCGTTTTTTACGTAGCACACTATATGACCTCGGCTACCATTCCTCGTCACATAGTTCTACCGGCTCCATCCTAAACCGTACCTATATTAACCAACTAGCTTCCTCCAACTCCTCTCCTAGTAGTCGTAACATTGTACTTAAAGCGTCCGTAATATAGTAAATAGTATTAATTTAGGGCTGTATAAGGTTTTCCATTATAATACTAATTTCTTTTATAAAAGAAGGGGTTAGGGGTAGGGTTTTAGGCTAGATAAGCCGCCTACTCTATACGTTAAGCTATAAGCCTAAATAGGCTAGCTATTTTCTTCTTAAGATTATATTGTGGCTTTTTAGGTCTATAATAAGAAAGGGGATATTTTACTACCTCCGTCCGTTAATACGGAGGTAAATCCGTAAGATAGTTATAATAGGTAGCTCTATTTGCCCGTTATACCCATAAATAGGAATTAGTTTAGGCAGTTCTTTAATAAGTATATTTAAAAAGTTAGCCAGCTTTACGGTATATTAGGTGTCTATTAAGGTAAAGGCATTTATTTTAGAGTTAGCTAAAGTAGAGGTTAAAACTTAATATTTATTGCGGAATAAAGTATAAGGGATAGTGTAGCTTCTTCTACTAACTAGCTGACCTAGATTAATATATAATATATTAATACCTTTTAACCCTAGAGAGGAGTCTTCCTCTAGGGTTCCTCTTTTTCTAACTTTACGCTATCCTCCTAGATTAATAGGACCTCGTCCGCCTTTACATTTATTAGATAATCCTTTATATAGTAACCTTTCTAACTATATAAGAAGCAAGCTCCTTAATTACTAAAGGCCTATCTTTAGGGGTCGCTATATATAGGCTAAGTATACGCTAGACCCGCGGTAGGACTTGCCGTATAGCTAGCTGCTAAATTAATAGCGGGTTATATGGTGGGTGCTATAGGGGTTACTAATCGTACTAGGGCACTATGGGCCGTTCTTATATTGCTTATAGACTAACTTAGAGGGTTTTTAGCTTTATACCGCTTAGCGCGTACCTTAATTGTAAGGCAGTATTGCTAGGGTGTACGGTAGGGAGCAGGCAAGCCGAGCATAAGTCACATAGGGAGTTGATGGAAGAGGACGATATGGTAAAGAGTAGGCAATAGCCTCGTACGGAGACGAACCGATGAGGAGGGAAGGGCTGCAAGCCCGAGGTGCTTATAAGGAGGTGCCAAGGGCTAGCCGAAGGCTAGCCTTGGCAACCCCTAAGAGCCCCTAGGCGATGCAGCCGAATAAGGGCCAAAATAACCCTTACAATTGTCCTTTAACGGGTAAGGTGGAATCTCGTGGAATCTCATAGAATCTCGTCCTGTAATAATTAAGGTAGGATTTCTGTCAGAGTCTGCGTCATTTAACGATGAGGTGTCAGAGTCTGACGATAAGGTAGAATTTCTTCAAATGATTAAGTGATAGCTGAATAGCTTCTTGTGTTGGCGGACCGGGCTTATAACTGTCAGATAGTTCATATAGAGCTATTCATTAATGAAATGGGTTAATTGATTGATGATCTTGATTGTGTCTTCTGCTTGTTTTACCTGGGGCCCTTGGGCTTAGTTGAAGATATTTACAATGCACGTGCCCCGTGCACGTGACTCGTGCACGTCCTACGCCACATAGAATACAGATTATCTGACAGCTTCCCCTGCCCCGTAACCAAAATCTACTACGGAGCGTCTGATTTATGAGATAACACCATTGCAACTTCTAAGTTCGCATTGATAACAGCTTGTACAGGCTCAAATCCTCAGAAAATATGGCTCTAGTCCCTCAGAGAGACGATTGCAATGACATTGGTCATATCGTCAGAAAGAATATGCCGTCTTTGGCTCTTTTCCGAAAGATTTACATTGACCTTCACGAGCACCCAGAATTAGGCACAAATGAATCTCGAACGTCCTCGATTGCCTCCACACACCTGGAAGAACTTGGGTTTGATGTTCATCGGAATGTTGGGGGACATGGTGCTGTTGGCGTACTGGAAAACGGCGATGGGAAGACGATTCTTCTCAGGGCTGATATGGACGCACTTCCCATCAAAGAAGAGACAGGCCTTCCGTATGCCAGTAAAGCCCGTGGCAAAGATCTAGACGGAGAAGATACCCCTGTGATGCACGCCTGTGGGCATGATATGCATACCACCTGTTTGATGGCAGTCGCATCTTTGCTTCACAATGCCAAGGCCGATTGGACTGGTACACTCATATGCCTTTTTCAACCCGATGAAGAGCATGGGGCTGGAGCACAGGCAATGGTCGATGATGGCCTCTACGATATCATCCCGACTCCCGATCTCATTCTCGGTCAGCATGTTGATTATCGCCGATCCGGCAACATCGCGATATGCCCTGGCACTTTCATGGCAGCCGCCGACTCATTCGATATTACCATTATTGGCCGAGGAAGTCATTCCAGTCAGCCCCAGCTAAGCATTGACCCTATTGTCATTGCTGCATATGTCTTGGTGCGAATCCAAAGCATCGTGAGCCGATTTGTCGCCCCTTTCGACACTGCTGTCGTCTCATGTGGCAGTATTCATGGAGGAAGTGCCGAAAACATCATTCCCGACCAAGTAAAATTGAAGCTCAATGTTCGAACGTACAAGGATTCTGTCCGCACGCGAGTTCTTCATTCCCTCGAGAACATTATACGAACTGAATGCGAGGCCTCCGATGCGACACAAAAACCTATCATTCAGCCAACTACGCGATTCCCTCTCACCGAAAACGACCCCGAGATTGCAGAAGCTATTGGCGTTGCATTCCGTGAATTCTTCGGGGCCGAGCGCACTGAGGTTATGGAAAAACTTCCCGGCAGCGAGGATTTTTCGAATCTAGCTCGTCAGAAGAACATCCCGTACGCCTTCTGGTTTTGGGGAGGTACGGATCCTAAAAAATGGGATACTGCGAAGGAAAATGACCAGCTTGAGCTCATACCGCGACCACACAGCTCTAAATTCGCTCCAGTGATCGAAACGACGATGATCACCGGGGTCCAAGGACTAGCGTTGGCAACTCTTCGATTCTTACATTGATGCAATGCGTGTCTTCCCATATATATCTCCTTCTTAGTGCTCTCACCCAAATGTTATTGCAACGTAGTGTCTGCTTGTAATGACGAATCAGGCGTCTGCGCCAGTCAACCAGTGCCTTGTAAGTACATAAATAAGTGTGCCCTGCACTAGCGATCATGCCAAACTCTCTGATTCTTTGAGCACTATCAAAACTTCGAAGGCCACGATCATCATGTCCTTTGATAGGAACGATCTTGCCGCATCGCTTCATTTTCTTGCTCGAGATCCAAAATATGAAGTCGAAAAACGTATTGGTCTCGAATGATTCCACAAAGGCATTGCCCCCCACCAACATCGATAATGAGAAGCACTCCGTCACCTTCAAGAACATGCGAAACAGGGTCGATAAGATACCTTATGCGTAGAGTGGTTTCCGCTTCGTCCAGATGGATACCAAAATGAAGTATGAAGACTACGAAAACCAGGACATCATTTCCTGGTTTGTATCATTAGCTTCATGGTAAGCTGTTCATAGTATCTCTATCATAGCAATGTCTAATAGCCAAGGTACGCAAACGATATGCCGACTTTCCGGTCCAGACCAATGCGACTCTAGAAACCTGGCAGTCATACGAGTTCACAGGGGTACGGTCTCATTATTCTGCGCAGTGCTTTTATCAATATCCAATATCAGTATAAGGCCGTATTGATATTGATATTGAGTAGTAATTCAATATTGAAAAGATGTTGAATATTGAGTGTATTACAGCCAGGGCTTCCATCAATATTCAATATCAGTATGAGGCCGTATTAATATTGATATTGAATAGTAATTTAGTATTAAAAAGATATTAAATATTAAATGTAGTACAGTCTTAGTAAGGTGTTTTAATTACAAGTAGGCTCTATATACCCTTAAGCTTTAGTAGAGCTTTAAAATAGCTACTCTCTCGCGACTGCTCTTACCACTACCGTTAAGCTTACGATCCTTAGCGTGGTGTAGTAGGTATTAGCTGCTTTCTAGATTCTACTAAGAGCTTAGAAGCCTCTCGTACTACATTTATCGCCATAAGCCTCCCGTTGGCAGTAATATTACTTAATAACTAACTTTTTAAATACTCCATATATTTAATACTCGTACTACCTAGTAATATACGCTCCTATAAAACTATTCGCCGTATACCTAAAAAAACTTACTTAGCCTCTGCTAATATTAACAGTATAGATAATATATTAATTGCCATTTAAGAAAGTTATAGGTAGCTAGCCCTACGAGTTAGATTAAGCCACTACTATAGCGCTGTGCCTTAGATTAAAATAGGCTTTAAGTTAATAAAATCTTTATACTTATCTTTTACGCTACTAGTAACATTAAGTATATATATATAGAGTTTAGTTTCGGAAGGTTTAGTAGAGCAATTAGTTGAGGTAAGCTCTAGTCCGACTTTGCGATATATATATTAGTCCTCCTAAAGCTTCCTTACTATAGTAAATAATTACTTATACTACTTCTTATTCTAGTGCCTTTTAATATAGGTTTTTCGACGTAAAGGATAAAGGAGGATTAAGGCAGCGTACGTAGATGTATTATTAGTAAGCTTATAGTATTTATTAAAGGTATACTAGCTTATAATAATAGCAGAGAAAAGGTATAAATTTAGGTAATATTAATTTTATAAAATTACTAATTAGCAAAGCCTTAATTATAATTAAAAAGCTTACCTTTAACCGCTTAAAGTGTTTAATAAATATATCTATAGTATATAGCGTCTGGTTAATTAATAAGAAGTTACCTTAGTTTATTATTATAATTTTATAAAACGGCTTTAAGAAGGTATACGTATTGTTAATAATCTACTAATCTTTAGGTAAGAGGTAGTTATCTTTTACTTCCTTATACCAGCTCCAAGAGTACGTATTAATTACCATTTAAACTTACTTATTCTTAATAACGTTAAGTATAATAAACTATAAGTTTTACTAAGTATTATTATTTAAAGGAACCAATCGCCCGGCTAAGGTTTTAAACTTATTATAGTAAGCTTCTAACGCCTAAATATATATAATAAGGTTATAAACTTTACTAAGTATACTAATCTCTCTCTAGCCTACGGCCTTTACTTTCTTTATCCTTTATATAAGCTTCTTATTAATTATTAAATTCTTATTAAGCTAAACTTGCTAAAAGGCTTTATTAATCACTTTTTTATCTTTAAGGTAGAGGAAGGCTTAGAGGGTAAGGTTAATAATACAGCTGCTATATTAAATTTAATAGTAAACTGGGTCCTAATAAGGACGTCTTTTTACCTGGGGGCCCGTGGATATAAAGCGACATATCTTATTATTTAAGCCGTAATTATAGCTATATATATAGCCAATTTTATTAAAAATCCTATAGCTCTTAGTAGTAAGAAAAAAGGCTATAGCTTGGTCTTTACTACTATATAAAGGAAGTTCTAGTAGAGTAAATAGAGCCTTCTATAACTGCCTTATTTCCGCTTTAATAAAATAAGCAATAATTACTTAAAAGGAATAGTGATTTAGTAACATCTATATATTAATTAAAAAGTGGATTTTTAAGAGAGAGCTTTAAAGCTTTAATTTTAGAATATCGCGGTATACTATATACAATTACTTAATTAGCTTTAGTATGGTTAATTTCGCATTAATTATAACTTCCTCTATAGTATAATTAATTGTTATAAGTAACGTATATAGCTTTAGCTAGGTAGCTGCATTATATAGTAGATTTTGTGTAGTAATAAGCGATATAAGAGCTTTATTAAAGGCATCGCGATTAATAGTAGCTCTAAAAACTCGCTCTTTTTAAGCTTTGTATTTAACCTATCTAAAAGCTTATAAGCTGTTTAGTATATTTAAAAGGCGCTCCTTTTATAACCGCTTTGCTCAAACCTCTCTAGCTTAAATCTCTATACTATGCTTTTTAGCTAAGTAGGCGTAAATAAATGTTAAGGAAGTAGAATTCCATTTATATATTAAGCAGTACTATATCTAATTCTTGCTATTATAAATAGCTTTATAAGGGAGAGGATTGCGGGTAAGCTCTTATATAGAAGTAGCTAACTTACGCCTTTTACGAGATAACTTTAGGGTAGTAATATTTAGTATAGAGTTACTTAACGCGTTATTATTGCCGCTAAAGTAAGTAAACTAATTAAAATTAAGCTTAAAAATGGTATAAGAGGATATATCGTTGTTATTAATTATATTAGTAGATAAGGGAGGCATAGTGTTAATTAAGGGTAGAGTATAGGGGGGGTAAAAATTATTAAAATTAATAATATTGTACACGATATCTTATAAGACTTAATTTAATATATAATAATTTTTACTTTCTATAGGTTTACGTACTAAATTTAAAATATATATATATTGTAAGGAGGCCTAAGAGTTATTTACCGATATTTTTACCACCTTAACTCTAAAATCTTTAATATTTAATATCTTTTAGTATTAAATATTTTGTATTAATATTTAATATTTAATATTAATAAGCAATATTTAATACTAATGGAAGCCCTAATTATAGCCTTAGCATAGTGTTTTAATTAAAAGTAGGCTCTACGCCCTTAGGCTCTGGTAGAGCTTTAAAATAGCTACTCTCTCGCGACTACCACTATTGTTACCTTCGTAATCCTTGGCGTGATATAGTAGATGTTGGCTGCTCTCTAGACTCTGCCAAGGCCTCCGAAGCCTCTTGTACCACATCCCTCTAGTAATATTACTTAGTAGCCTGCTCTTCAAGCACTCTGTACGTCTAATATTGGTCCTCCCTAGGGTTGCGGGTAAGCTGCCACGTAGAAGTAGCTAACTGGCGCCTTTTACGAGGCGACTTTGGGGTAGTGCATTTGGTGTAGAGTCGCTCAACGCGTTATCGTCGCCGCTAGAGTGGGTAAACCGATTAGAATTAGGCTCAGAAATAGGATAGGATGCGCTATCGTCCTCAATTACGTTGATAGATAAGGGAGGCATGGCGTTAATCAAAGGTAGAATGTCGGGGTGAGCTCCGGAGGGTGCAAAATTGACGATTTACCTCAGCGGGCTTACAGCTCGGCGGGGTCGGAAAGTTTAACGGGTTAGAACAATTCTGGCCACGCTTAACTTCTGACCCCACTGAGCTTTATGCATATACAGCGCATATATAAATTATTTTTATTTTTATTTTCTAATGTTTTAAATAAATAAATAATAATATATAACGTTGGCGTTGCATATACCCTATATATACGCCCTATTAGCTACACTATAAAATAAGCGAGCTAAGTTATTAAACTATGGCCCGTATATACGCGTCGTATATCTATAATAACAGCGATTGCACTAGAAATTCTTTATAATACTATATAATCTATATATAAGCGTTACATATACTAATATAGTGCTAGGCAAATTTACGCCTAAATTTTACAATCATATATACCTTACTTACGCTTACTATAAGCAACTTTTTAATTATAGACTTTAATAATCTATAGGTGGCCGGCGCTAATAACCCTAGTACTTTTAGCTACCATTATAGTAAGTATATACTTTGTATATACTTATAAGAAGTAAATACTAAAAAAGTATATAGGCCTAATTTATAACCCTAACCCTAATTAGGTAATACTAGGTTAGTTATAGAGAATGTATATTATAAGGTATATGCTTATAATAGATAAAGCATATATAGTAGTAGTAGCTGCTAGTATAAGAGGTAAGTAAACCTAGCGCCGTATATTTATAGTATATACTAACCTTATAACAGAACCTTATAGGGAATACTATAGTAGGTTCTGTTAATAGGCGTTAGGTATATAGGTATAGAATAGTTAACACTATAGTATAACTAGTGGAGTAGTTACCTAATAGATTAACTCCAATTGTATTCTAAAATTCACTATAAGGAGAAGAACTATCTGGGTAAGGACTGTGGTCCTTTAAATACACAACCGTACTCCTAAGAAATCCTCCTTATATATATGCTCTGTCTACTCCGTCCGCTTTATTATAGATCCTATAGATTATATAGATTACATAGATTATATTATATAACCTTAGTTACTATTCCTTGTTATATAGTTTTATCGGCTCCATCCTAAACCGTGCTTTTATTAACCAACTAGCTGCTCCTAACTCCTCTCCTAGTAGTTATAGCATTATGCTTAAAGCGTTCGTAATACTATCTCCCTCCTTTTTATCTTCGTCCTTAAAGATTCCTAACATCTCTAAGTTATCTACTAGAGGTGTAATATCCGCTTACTTAATTTAGTTAATATTGTTACTTATTATACCTAAAGCTTCTTTTTCTTCTTTAACCCTCCGTTGTGCTCGTACTGTTGCCATAATACTGTCTCTTAGTGGAATTATATTATTTCCGTGTTCTCGTTATACAACAGAGGGGTTGGTTTATATTACATTAGCAAGTCCTTCTTTATAATAACCGTCCTCTTACTTTAAGTGTACTAAAGTAAACGTTCGTTTATCCTACGACGTTCGTTTTACTTCTAATGCTAAATATACGCGTCCTATTATCCATAATAGTCGCTTAGTTCCCTAGTTAATTTATCTTAGGGTCTTATATTTAATCTACTACTACTTAGCTTAATAATAAATTATTAGTTGCGTTGGCGGAACT
>Ga0307515_10008236_pt1 | contig 20384 bp, 21 predicted proteins | sample 17_EM_MG_FD_194513 | JGI IMG/M metagenome (GOLD analysis project Ga0307515, IMG submission 194513) | Populus trichocarpa ectomycorrhiza microbial communities from riparian zone in the Pacific Northwest, United States - 17_EM | ecosystem: Host-associated > Plants > Roots > Unclassified | place...
AAGAATGTATGTGGCAAGTTGCAGAGGATTACATGGCAGCTGATTTCTTAATCTGACCGACGATTTGGGGAAAGGGACTGGCGATTTGGGGAAGGGGAAAGGGGAAGGGTGGAGTGTCAGGCGGGGGAGTGGGGACTCATGGGGAAAGGGGAGTGCAGTTGTTTTAATTTTAATGGAAAATCGTGAAATCGGTCCGGTTTGAGCGATTTTAACGAGTCAGACCGATTTTATATGAGTTTGACCGGGTTTGACTGATTTTACTGGTTTTCGAGTTTTTAACCCGATTTAACACGTTTTTGTATTTTGACTCGTAAAATCATACGATTTTACAAGTCAAAACGCGTTTTTGATAACCTTGATGTCATTCATCAACCCTTAAAAGGTTGAAGGGGTATTTGTGAGACCGAAAGGCATCGCCAGGAATTTGTAATGCCTTTCATGAGTTCTAAAGGTTGTTTTGGAAACATCTTCCTCTTTCATCTTGATTTGTTGGAAACCCAACCGCAAGTCTAATTTAGAAAAGATCTGAGAATCATAATGCTCATCTAATAATTCCTCAACCACTAGTATAAGCAATTTGTCTTTCATTGTCTTCTAGTTGAGTGCACGATAGTTTACACACATTCTTCAGGAGCCATCTGTTTTCTAACTAATAGAACTGGTGATAAAAATGGGCTTTCGTTGGGCCTTACGATACCTATTGCTAGTTTTTCTTTGACAAACTTTTCTATCTCAGCTTTTTGGTAATATGGGTACCTGTAAAGTTGTACACTTATTGGAGAAGTACCTTCCTTCAGAACTATAGAATGATCATGTGACCTGCTAGGGGGTAACCCCCTTGGCTCTTGGAACACTTCCTCAAACTCCAGCAGCAGGTCTTCAACTTGTTTTGGAATCTCATTCTAAACCGAACCCATCTCTCAAATCTGTAAAATCAAGCCTTATGCTACCTTTCTCATCTCTTGTAAAAATGTTGGACCATAGTCTACCTTTGACTTCTCAACTCCCATACCTTTAATCTAGATCCTTTTACCACCCTGCTGAAATTTCATTATTAAAGCCGAGAAATCCCAAAGAATTGGCCTAAGACTTTTGAGCCACTGGATTCCCAAAACGATATCACACCCTTCCAATTGAATAACATAGACATGTGTGATAAATTGATCACCTTGAATTAATAGTTTGACATCTGAACGACTTCCCTCACTCCATAACCTTGAACCATTAGTAATATTCACTCTGATGGGCTTATATTTAGAAACATTTAGCCCTACCCTTGTAGCCACTATTGGATGTAGGAAGTTATGTGTGCTCCCTATGTCTATTAAAGCTATAAAATTACAGCCATTCAGTTTAACTTCCACCTTTATAGTTTTAGGATTTGGACTCTCAATTATAACATGAAGGGATATGTCGACTTCCTCTGTGCTGTCCTCTCGAGGGTCCTCCAAATAAATGAGATCTCCAGTTAAGGCAGTGGTGTCCTCATCTACTTCCTCTATAAAAAACAACTTTGAACCTCTACATCTATGACCTGAGCCCCACTTGCCATCACATTTAAAAGCAAAGCCCTTTATCTCTTTTTTCCTTCACATGTGCTGAAGTGAGCTTTTGTATAAAAACTAGTCTGTTTTCAACCTTGGGCTGGACTGACATTATATTTCGATTTTGAAATTCATTAGAACTAGGTTTCCAAGTCCTTCTCATTATAGTCAAGTTTTCCTTCCGCATTCTGGCCAATCCATAAGCAGTTACTAAGTTCTGGGGGTTTAACATCTTCCTCCGATCTTGATCTCTTCCTTCAACCCTCATAGGAAACAACTGAGCCGATGAGAGTCAGATAACTCCCTGACCCGATTCGAAAGAATCTCAAATTGGGTTTTGTAGAGCTTTACTATTGAAGTTTGCTTAATGCTTATGAGGGCCTCCATTGGGTCATCATATGATGATATCCCAAAAAACATTTGGAGGGCTTGTACAAAAGCCTCCTAACTTGTGAGAATCCTTGTTTTTTTAAGTTCTTGATACCACGTTATAGCTTTTCCTTCCATGGGGAAACTGGCTATAAAAATAGCCTATATTGGGCTGAGGTATTGTGAAAGTTAAAGAATTGATTGGCCTTGTATACCCATCCAATAGGATCATCTCCATTAAATCGGGGAAATTCCAATCGGATTGATTTGAGCTAACTTGTTGGATTTCTTCTTGCAGAATTACTTTATTCCTTTAATTCCATTGATAGACCTTGTAGGAGAATTTGGTGGGGGAGCCAATGGGCCTTTTTCCTTGGGCTTTAGACATCTGATCCATTCTGACAGATATAGTTTTTAATTGTTGAACTATATCATCTAGTAATTGTTGTTGACTTTGCTGGTTCTACTGTTGTGTCTATTGCTATTGTTTCATCCATGTTACCGTCTCTATCAATTGTGGAACTCTAGTGCCTTCAGCCTTTGTTTTTTAAGGAACATGGCTCTGATACCACTTGTAATGATTATGGATCGTTGTTTTTTAATATGATAATTAAATAATAAAAACAAGAATTGATGGAGTGTCTTTTTTGAATCTAAATTGAAAACCTAAAACAATTGAAATATAAAGTACTGGGTTTGAAAGAACAGAACTGTAAAGAACAACTTGAGATAATAAATCCTAACTAAATTTTCTGAGCAGATTCGAGGTAGCCCAGGCCTCCTTAGGTGAATGTGATTTGCTTCAAAGCAATTTCCTGCCTTCTCTGCTCCTTCACCCCTTCTATTTAGTAACTAAATCTTAGAATTTGAATTTTGAATTCCAAAAGGAAATTGTCTGGCGAGAGTCCCAGGTTGATTTATGTGTTATCCACTTCTCCTATATAAACAGTGTCATTACTTTGGTTTTGAGGGAAACAAAATATCCTTGTCACATGTCAACCAGAGATGAAAGAGTCTCTTACAGCCTTTCACGTAAGTCTCTAAATGCATCCAGACCATACATGTGCTAATGTCCTTTATTTCTTGCAGGTTCGCTTGTCTCCCTACCATTATCTTCTTCATTTCAGAGCATAATGGACCACAACCACTAGGGACCTACTGGACCACTACATTTTATCTTTTTTATATTTTTCAAAAAGAATAAAATTAATTGCAAAATAACAATTAAGTTGATAAGACGACCAAATTATAAGACTATTTAAAAATTATAAGTCCACCACGACATAAATCAAGCAAGGTGTTGGGCACGATACGTCCCATCTAATCGACACTTTCATAAATAGTCAATGTTGCTTTCTGAGCTTCTCGTACCAAGTAATTATTCTATATACATACATTAAAAATCAATTAGTAGTCATCATCCACAATAAAATTATTCTGTTATTTAATAAATGTAAAATAATATTGCATACCAATTGATTATGTCTCGGATACTGGGGGTTATAGTGTATTGGGTTACGTGGATGTCTTTGGAAACACCACCAGGTCAGTGTAATGAAACGACGCATAATGGACATATACCATGCCGTGTAAGTATCTATAGCAATCATAGGTTGCCGCTCCTCAAAAACACAATCTCTCCTAACATCCCAGAAATGAAGGTAAGATGCGTGAATTATCAACCAATTCTCCTAGCACTTACCATGACAACTAATATTGTGCAGCTTCTCTCTGGTATCAACATAATCTGGTATATGTTGAGATAGTCCAAATTGTCGCATTACCCGATCTGGACTATGCATCTCAACAATGTCAAAGCAATGTAGAGGGACTTGTGCTACCAAATGTCAAATCCCTCACGGCATATAGGCAAAGCTGAAAGTATCAAGTTTTCTGTATATGACATACATATATCCTATCAGAACATATAAAACAATTATCTCAAATAATCAATTAAAATTAAATAATTAACCTTAAATAACAAAAAAAAATTAAATACATTTGTAATATATACCTAATGCGGCACTGTGCATCCAATTCATCCCAATAAAACTCATGGACATAAGTGGCATTTACTGTGAAATGTCTAGCCCCACACCATCTAACAAGACAAGCCACAAAGTTAATAAATTTTTTACATTCAATTTATATAAATAATATTTTAACTACAATCAATTATATTTTATTATTACCTGAAACTAATAGAGAGTGGCTTCTGAGTGACAGTGTCAAACATGTTATTATCCCAGCTCTCTGGACGATCGATATGAATATGCTCTCATGACCATAGCTAAATTAATTAACATTGAAAATTATAATTTATTATTTAAAATTTCATTAATTCTAGTAATTAAATAATTTAAAATACATGTACATAAAGAAATAAAAGACACCCTTGTAATTTGTCTTCTCTTTTTTAGACATGTTTTGCATAGTTGTCGGTATAGATATGCAAGCATGCCCCCCCCGGTTATAATTTGAAATGGCCCAAAAATCATTAAGTACCGTTTGAAAGTGCAACGGAACTGCATTGCCAGTAATACTTATGAAAATGAGTCCTCTAAACATGTGAAACATATATGCCTAAGCTTACATAATCAGCTAGTCTGCTGTCACATCTATTGGGGGTATTAAAATTAGCATCTAACCATGTCAACTTGAATGTAATCGCCCCTATAAGCTATGGTTGGGGGCACCCATCCTAATAAAAATTCACATAACGAATCTCTATCAATCAAGCCTCCACTACTAGTTACAAGTGTCCCATTTATCAAAATATTAGTCAATATTATCATATCATGGAGTGTTGATGTCATCTCACCAATATGTAGGTGGAAAGTATGGGTCTCAAGCTTTCATCGCCCCACCAATGCTACAACCAATGTATGGTTAAGATTTATGTGATGTACATGACTGATCTCACCACCTCGCATGCAAATACCATCTACAAACCGATTCCTAAACATACTACAACTGAACATAAGACTTTGTTGAACGATGGACCTTGTATTGCAAAGAATTCTTTATATGCCATTGTTTTACTGCATTAACACATTCAGATTCGTTTCTGAATCTTTTCACAACCTATAATTCATCAACTAATAAACCTAAATGCCTAAAACTATTAGTCCAATCATTGCATTCATATTGGTCACCACACTAACAACCTTAAATTTAGGAGCTGGAGGTTTCATGTATTCATTAACAGGCTCAACTAATTTAACATCCTCATTGTTATTATCCATTTTTTACCCTATAAAAATCAAGAAAAAACAGAAAAAAAATCCAAATTACAAGAGGATATACATGAAGAAAGTCTAGAATATTGCCTAATTTGGTGGTGAAGGACCAAAGTGACAAGCAAAAAAGTTGGAAGACCAAAACGTATAAAATTAGCAAAATTGGCAACCCAATTCTAATTGAAAAAAGCCCCCAAGAAAAGAAAGATAAAAAAATAGAAAAAAAATCCAAACTACTAGAGGATATATATGAAGAAAGCCTAGAAGACTGTCCAAGTTGGTAGTGAAGGACCAAAGTGACAAGCAGAAAAGTTGAAGGACCAAAATGTATAAAATTAGCAAAATTGGCAACCGAATTCTGATTGACAAAAGGCCCTATTGGTGAAAATATTTTTATTTAGGGTAAATAAATACAAATTTGAATAGGTAAGAACTCAATGAGTATTTTGGGAGGCTTAATTAATTTTATTGAGGATTTAATTGCAAGAAAAATTGATTTTTGAAGTCAATTTAGGCTTTAATTGGAAGAAATTAAAGTCTGGGGGTTGATTTGTAATTTTAAAGAGTTAATTTGGTCAAATCAGGGGCTTAATTGCATAAATATTAAAGTTTGATGGATAATTAGAGACTTCATTGAAGAAATCCAAAACCAAAGACCAAGCTGAAAAAGACGTGTGATTGTAGGGGCTGAAATTGACCAAATCATTGGTCAAATTAAAGAAAATTGAATGTGTGATGGTCAATTAAGGGTCCATGTGCATAAATCAAAAACCAATGGCAAGATGAAAATGGCGCTAAACTTTGGGGCTGATAATTGAGTTTGGTAGGGGTAAAATTGCATGAAATTAAAAGTTTGGGAGGCAATTACGGGTGCAATTAAAAACAATTGGAAAAAAAGGACTAAAGTGAAATTTGTCAAGTCCCAAATTAAAAACCTTAATTTTTAGGGTTTAGCTTAGACAATGCGTCATTCAACCACTGTTTAGCTTCTTCTTCAGCAGTTTTGGCTGATCGAGTAGGCACTTTCAAGCGAATGAATATGACATTTTCGATCATCTTTGGAGCTGTAACCACCACCATTCAACTGAGAAACACCTCTCTACAAAGATCGGTTACTCTTATTAAACATTCACATCCTATTTCTTTATAAAACCTTAATAACATCTAGCCCCCGATCGGTCATCACTGCATTTTCTGATTCTAGGCTGATTGAATTGACACTTTCAAATGAATGAATGTAGAGCTACAGAACTCCTAATTGAGTATAGTTTTAGATCATGATGTTAAGTTCCTTAGCTGTTTTTGGAAGACTTTGTAGGGAAAATAAGGAACTAAATTTTTATTTTCGACAACTTGTCATCTTCAAACAGATGGAAAAACTTAGGTAATGAATAAAACTTTATCACAACTTTTGCGTGTTGTTATTCAAAATAATCTAAAAGGTTAGGAAGAATGTTTGCCTTTTATTAGGTTTGCTTATAATAGAACTATACATTCGACCAATGACGTTTCTCCTTTTGAAATTGTTTATGGGTTTAATTCACTAACACATATAGACTTAATTCATTTGCTTTTAAAAGAAATGGTAATTTTAGATGGTGAAAAGAAAGCAAAGATGGTAAGACAAATCCAAGAGGGATTTCAACTGCAAATAGAGAAAAGGAACATATTATAAATTTCTAAAGCAAATAAGGGGTGTAAACAGGTTATTTTCCAACCCGGTGATTGGGTTTGAGTGCACATGCATAAAAAATAATTTCCTAACCATAGAAAATCAAAGTTATTGCCTCGTGGTGATTGTTCATTCCAAGTTTTAGAGAGGATCAATGGCAATACCTATAAAGTTGATCTTTCAGGTGAGTATGATGTTAGTATCACCCTTAATGTTACTGATTTTACTTTATTTGACACAAGTTTTCATTCGAGGTTGAATCCTTTTGAGAAGAGCGAGAATGATATGGATCATCCTATGAACACCAAGGACCCATTACACGTCCCAAATGGGCCCTTCACAAGGTTCAAAGTGAATGCATTGAAAGAAAAATTGAATGGACTGGTTGTGCAAGTTTTAGCCTAGGCTAAACTTGGAGATCCTTTGAAGCATCAAAGGGAGGCCTTAGTACATTTAATCCATGTGCAAGAGTGGCTCAATCCACCCTTATTTGGACCATGAAGTTTCAACAACAAGACTGTCAATTATGTATCAGTTTTGGCCAACCTTATAATATGATATTTCCATGTAAGGAGAAAACACAACAAAAAAAAACAAAGGAATCCAAGCTGACAAACACATGTGGCGACAAAGTTTCCTTGTTGTGCAAATAGAATAATTCAGCAACTTAATTGTGTTCTCAAGTATTGAAAGGATACCAAGAGGTGACAAAAGAAAGCATTAAAGGCATCATCCTTTTCCTTCCAAAACAAGGATAATTATAAGGTTGATATTATAATCTTATTCTAACATGGAAATCAAAGGGGCAACAAGTTCTCATTTAGTTCCTAAGATTATTAGGCAGCATTATAAGCTATAAATAAGTATTGTATCAAACTTGCAGTGTTTTTTTTTCTTCTTCTCTTCTCACGTCTGATAAAGACTTAGGACATTTGAGCTTTATTTTATTTTGTAAGCTACAACCTAAGGTTTCTTCAGGCTTAATTAATACTTTGTTTTTAGTTAGGATCCAAGGTTTGTTTGGATTAGGGTTTGGGCTTACTAGTAAAGATTTTGGGTCAATTTTTATAAGTGGGTCAATTCAGCCCACAAAAGTAGATCCATTAGGGTTAATTTCTTAAAACTATTTAAACATATGTAAGCCTAAATTTTGGCACCTTTAATTAATAATACTTCTGAAATTTTCAGTTTAACGTGTGAGAGATTCTTGCATTATGTGATTCTTGAATAAACTGAATTTGACTTATCAAAAATTAACTGGCTTCGTGGCGTCATTTAATTTCATTCCAATAATACTGGTGTCTTGGGATAAGTTTACATTGTGTCACACTCCTATCAGATCTCTTTTGGCTTTCCAGGATCAGATATCAATCTTGATTGTGAGTTGTGTGATCACGTGATCATAAGGTTCGCATCAAGACCGATAGTTATGGTAATAACAGGTGGTGCATAGTAAGTCAAGTGACCGGTAGTTGTGGTACCTGTGAAAGTTCCTTTTTTGATATACGTGGAACTCTCCAATGGTAAAGACATTAACTTTGTAGAGAGAGAAAATGCAATGATATTTTAAAGAGATAGACTTTGAAAATATATATGTTACAAATGTTAAGAATGAAGAGATTGTGAACCTTTGACTTGTAGGATTCAAGGCGTATTTATAACCCGTGAATTTTGTCCTTTTGTGGAAAGGAGGGGTTGAAGTGTAATTTTACCCTTGTGATATTTTGAATTGTATTCTACTCAAAATAATACATATTGGATCAGTATAAAATATTGAGGGACCCGCGTGGGATTCTGAAAAAATCTTTGGCGAGATTTGAGTTTAAGCTCATTAAAGGTGAGAAATATGTTCATCTGCCCATCTTGTTGGGCATGCATCTCAGCACTTTAGGTGTTGGTCGTGCCCCCAAAGCCCAGTATAAGAGCTGGTCACCCCAGCACCCCCGGGCTCAAGCGCACACTTGAGCCTAAAGGGATGCTTGGGTGCCTAACCCCTCTGCTAGGCGTTGGGTGCACACCCAGATGCCTGAGCCTATGCACTTTTTGCCTATTATGAGTTCGGATTATCATGCTCGAACCCATACTTCTTGAGCCCCAGTTGTATATTAGGCTCGAGCTACCATAGGTGTTTTTAGAATCTATTTTATTTAGTTAAAGCATGTATTCTTAGGCTTCTACTTTTGTTTAATAAAATTCATAATGATACTGATAACAAATACTATCATGAAAATAACAAATTAACGAAGAAAAGGCAGGACCTTATTTAGGGGCGGCCCTAGCCTGCAAATGCAAATATTGCTGGATTCTTGCAATTCAACACAATTATTGACCACAATTTGCTATCAACAACCATTCTACCCAGGCTTGATTAGACATTTCTCTACCTAAAGCAACACAAAACGACAAAACCAAGGTAGTTAAACCTAAAACATGAGACCATGAAAACACATGACCTTAAAAATAAATTAACCATACAATAATAGTGAGGAGATAATTAACACAACAATACCTCCTACATGCTTGCCCAAAACGACCAACTTACAAGACAAGTTGAAGTTCTCACAACAATAATAACAAGGAAAAAATTCAACGTAGTCTTAAACAAATTAACAGAACTTAATTTAAAAAAAAAAACCTCGGATTTTGATTAACTAATTAAATATCGATAATAAACAGCAGAGACTGGTGGATCCATGGATTTCTCTCTAATATTCTACAACGGGCAGTGGCTCGTGAGTGTGGCTGATGAAGATTAGCTCGTAAACAACCCCGGCAAGCCCGCCTCCGATCAAAGGTCCAGCCCAGTAAACCCAGTGGTGGTGCCAGTTCCAGCTCACCAAAGCCGGTCCGAAAGGCACCGCGGGGTTCAAGGCTGCTCCTTCAAAAGCTCCACCAGCCAAAATGTTAGCTCCCAGTACAAAGCCAATGGCTAGAGGTGCAATGACTCCCACATCACCTTTCTTTGCATCAATGGCTGTTGCATATACGGTGTAAACTAGGGCAAAAGTCATTACAATCTCAAACACAAATGCGTTCCATACACTCACCCCAGGGGACAGAGTGAATACTGAGACTGTCTGCACAAATTTTTGTTTCCCATCATGATAATTAGCAATATATATAATGTCAAGTTTGGAGATACAAAACAATTGGCAACAACATCTCAAATAAAGCACTTTTCTACTTTTAGTTTTCTTAGTTTATGATGTAGCTACTCACCATGTAATGAGTGGTAAACTTAAGAAGCAAGCAAGCCACGGTTGAACCAAGGAGTTGTGCAATCCAATATAGAATCCCACGGAGGAGAGTAATGTTGCCACCAAGGAAAGCACCAAAAGTAACAGCAGGGTTGCAATGGCCTCCGGAGATGTTGGCACTGGTAGCAACTGCCACAAATAACCCGAATGCGTGTGCTAGTGCCACGGCAATCAGCCCAGCCGGGGATGTTGGTGCATTTGATGTAAGTTTGTTGTACGCCATCGTAGACCCTTGTCCAGCAAACACAAAAATCAAAGTACTGATGAACTCAGCCAACGCAGCCTTGAATGCATTAGGATGAAAGTCAGCCGCTACAGTTCCGATCGCTATGCGGTCGATCACAATAAGATTAGGCATGGTGGTCAATTTTCAAGATCAAAATGGATGAAGAAAGGTTGGAGAACTATAAATGTTGAGGTAGCTAGGAAGAAGTGATGACACTATCAGGATGTGATGAGTTTTGGTAGATGTGAAATGTATGTTCCATTATGGTGCATGTGACCCACTTATATTGATCTTTCAAAGCAATGGGAAACCTGCTATATGCGGTATCCGGTGACCTCTACAATGTTGGGACTTGGGACCATCTTTCTATCTACACCTGTGCCATGGCATGAACAGAAAAGCATCCACCTTCGAAAGAGTATGTAGGAAAGCCAAGTGGACATACTAGATAAGAGCTACGTATCATTTATGATTGTGCATTCACTGCCAGCTTGATTGTGATGGTAGGGAATAGTGGGTTTGTCTTATTTTGTTTCAGTAACTATCTCGATTGGGCCAACCTTCATTAACAAAAATTAAAGGTTATGGCGTTTTCACTGTTATCAGTTTATTCTCTCATAAATTATTGTGAAATATAGCAGTGAATTTTTTAAAAAAATTAATTTGATGCTCAAATTTTTTTCTTTGTATGATTAAACTTTTCTAAGTCAAAATTAGTATTTAATTGCATGATTTGTAGGAGAGAATATTGAATTGAAAGACAAGGAACTAAAGTAAAAAATATGGGTAATATAGGTGGCGCTTTCAAATTTGTTTATGATGTATATTTTAGCCCCTCGGTTTTTTTTTTTTTATATAAGGTGACCAGTCATTTTAATTTTTAAAAGATATATTTTGGTACTAAACTTTATTTTCCTCATTTTTTAATTTTTTTCACAGAAAGAGAGAGGGGTCGCTAGATTCAAGCGAAAAGAGAAAATGTTAGAGCCAGAATCCTTTAAACACACAAATGAAGAGAATGAAATAGCTTATTTTATTCAATGAAGCAAAGTTGTTATATAGATCCAGCTATTACAACTGAAAACAGAAAAATATGCAACCCACGTTTAGCACTCCTACAAACGTGGTTTAGTAAACAAGGAATAAATCAAATCTTATCTCTTAATCCTAAAGACTAGGACATTTATTAACTGACTCAATTGCAACAAATCCTCCCTTAAACTACATTGTTTTTCCAGTAAGCAGTTTAGCAGCAGTAAATAGTTTATTCATTTGAGACCACACATACGCCCATCAAATTTCTCAGCTTCTCAAATGTATCCATCTTCAATGCTTTTGTCATGATGTCAGCAACTTGATCTCTTGTATTGCAGTGCTTCAACTTAATAACACCCTCTCTGCACAGCTCACGTAGAAAGTGAAACCTGACGTCTATATGCTTACTTCTGCCATGCATAACTGGATTTTTTGCTAGTTTAATTGTAGACATGTTATCACAGTATATGACAGTAGGTGTAACTTGTTTGCAATTTAATGTTTCAAGCACTCTTCTCATCCACACTACCTGGCAAGCACAGTGAGCTGCAGATATGAATTCTGCCTCAGTTGTTGACAGAGAAACCACCGGCTGTTTCTTTGAACTCCATGCAACTGCTCCCCCACTAAACATAAACACATATCCAGAAGTGCTCCTTCGATCATCTTGATCACCGGCATAGTCACTATCAGAAAATGCCTCCAACATTTCATCAGTTGCAGCTCCCCATTTGTAGCAGATTCCCAAGTCCACTGTGCCCTTTACATACCTCAAAATTCTTTTGATAGCCTACATATGTATATTTGTTGGTCGCTCCATATATCTACTAACTAAACTCACTACAAACATAAGGTCTAGCCTTGTAACTGATAGATACATAAGGCTACCGACCATCTGCTTGTATTGAGTCATATGCACTTGCTGTTCATCTTCATTCTTCATCAGCTTAACACCTGGTACTATTGGATTACGAACAAAATTTGCATTCTCCAAGCCAAACCTTTCCAAGATCTCCAATGCATATTTCTTTTGACTCAAGAAAATTCCTTCATCGTTTTGCACAACTTCTACTCCAAGAAAGAACTTCATTTTACCTAAATCAGTCATAGCAAATTCCCGTTGCATTGGAGCTTTAAAATCTGCAAACATTTCCTTGTCATTTCCAGTGAATACCAGATCATCCACATACAAGCTCACCACTAGAATCTTTCCTTCTCCTTGACATTCTTGATAAGTCTTTACAAATAAAGTATGCTCACTTGGACATCGAACAAATCCTTCCTTCAGGAAATAGGATTCAATTCTACTAAACCAGGCTCTTGGTGCCTGCTTCAATCCGTATAATGCTTTCTTTAATTTGAAAACTTTGGATTCCTCTCCCTTCTTCTCATAACCTAGAGGTTGTTCTGCATACACATCTTCATCTAATTCTCCATAGAGGCATGCACTTTTTACATCCAGCTGATACACTGTCCAATCTCTTTGTGCTGCCATGGCGAGAACCATTCGGATTGTATCCCATTGTGCTACTGGTGCAAACACTTCAGTGTAGTCAATCCCATGTTGTTGTGCATACCCTTTTGCTACAAGCCTAGCTTTGTATTTGTCAACTTCCCCCTTTTCATTGAGCTTTGTCTTGTAAATCCATTTTACGCCAATCTTCCTTGCATGCTTTGGAAGCACAGTTAATTCCCATGTACCATTTCTCTCTATTGCTGAAATCTCAGTATCCATGACTGCTCTTTATTTCTGACTTTTTGAGGCTTCTTCATAGGTGGATGGATCTCCAGCAGTGGTATAGAATACCATGTTTTGAGTTTCTTCTTCTTCAGAGAAATTTGCACCTATGTCATAATCCTGCATCCAGTATGGTGTTCTTCGAATTCTTGCAGCAGGTTGATGAGCAGCAGCAGGTTGATGAGCAGCAGTAGTACCTGTGACATAATCCTACATCCAGTATGGTGGTTTTCGAATTCTGGCAGCAGGTTGATTTGCATCAGCAAGTTGATTGTGTTCAGCAGCAGCAGGTTGATTATGCTCATTTTCTTCACTTGAGTTTGTTGAAGACGAATTTGATGAAGATGCAACTGAAGAATTATTTACTTCATGCTGCTCTTATTCTTGCTCTTCAAACTGTATTTGGTCTTGTTCTTCAATTTCAGCTTCAAATTCTTCAGCTACATCAATCTCATCATCTCCCCATTTTAGCAATACATTGATGTCATCTTCTGTCCAGTCCCAAACTTTGTTTTCTTCAAAGATCACATCACGGCTAATCACAATTTTCTTTGTGATTGGATTATACATTCTGTAGCCTTTTGTTTTTTCACTTACTCCAAATAATACACACTTTGAACTCCTTGAATCTAGCTTTGTTCTTTTCACATTTGGAATATGCACGTGACCAATGCACCCAAACACACGAAAGTATTCCACTGAAGGTTTAACACAACTCCATGCTTCTTCAGGTGTGAGATCTTTGACCGCCAAAGTAGGGCTCCTGTTTAGTACATGTACACACCAGTTCACTACCTCTGGCCAGAACTCTCTAGGAATATATTTTTCTGACAGCATGCTTCTAACTAGATTCATGATTGTCCGGTTCTTCCTCTCAGCAACACCGTTTTGCTGAGGAGTGTATGCTGCAGTTAGTTGTCTTTTGATCCCATTCAAAAGACAGTACTCATTGAAATCTTTAGAAGTGAATTCCCCACCTCTGTCGGTTCGTAAGCAACCCATTAAAGAACCAACCTCTTTTTCAGCTAAACTTTTGAATTTTTTGAACATAGTAAAAGCTTCTGACTTTGCTGAAATGAAATAAACCCAACACTTTCTACTAAAATCATCGATGAAAGTGATTAGGTACCTTTTTCCACTGTTGGATTCTGGAGTCACAGGTCCACAAATATCCGAATGCACAAGTTGCAGTTTGCATGTTGCTCTCCAATAGCTTTTCTTTGGAATGTTGTTCCTATGTTGTTTTCCCGCTAAACAATCATTACACACTTTCAGTGGAGCTGCAAGTAATGGCAACCCTTCAACCATCTTATTGGAATGCAATGTTCTTAAACCCTTGAAATTAAGATGAGCAAACCTGTTGTGCCATAGTTGTGTTTTTTCCTCCTCACTAGTTTGAAAGAAAACCACAGGTTCCTTTGAAGGCATTACTGCAGCTATGGCAAACATTCTATTAAAAGTCATGGTTGTATCCATAATGAGACCTCTAGTTGGATGGAACAATTTGCACGTATTGTTTTGAATAAGTATTGCTAAGCCTCTCTCCTGTAGTTGACCCATACTTAACAAATTGTTTTTTAACTCAGGGATATAGTAAACACCATCAATCTTTTGCATCACTCCAGCTATGTTCAGCTTCACACATCCCTTTTCCCATTACTGCCATTTTAGAATTGTTGCCTAGCTTGACTGAGTGTCTGAACCCTTCATCTAACTGTGTAAACCACAGTTTGTTCCCACTCATATGACTGCTACAACCGGAGTCTAAAAACCATACCTCTTCTTTGGTGGAGTTGTTATGTTCCACGTATGACATGAGCAACATATCATCTTCTTCATCTAGTTCCACATAATTGGCTGCCTTTTCCCAACTAGGACATTCATAAGAAAAATGTCCTAGTTTATGACATCGATAATACTCAATGAGAGCTTTGTTGAAAGATTGCCTTCCCCGACCTCTGCCTTTGCCTCTGCCTCTGCCTCTGAGTCCTCCACGGCTTTTGTTTCTGCTCCCAAATCGATCTTCCTCCCTTGCTTCAAATTTCTCTCCACCAGTGACTTTTAGAACTTGCTCTTCCTCTTTGTGGCCCTTCATTCTTTGCTCGTGCACAAGCAAGCTGCTTTGGAGTTCATCAATGGTCATGACAATAAGATTGTTTGATTCTTCGATGGAGCATACAACATAATCAAACCTTGCTGTCATGGATCGCAGAATCTTCTCAATGATAACAGTTTGTTCCATGCATTCACCTTGAGATTTCATCTTGTTGGCAATGGTAAGAGTTCTACAGAAATAGTCATCAACACTCTCTCCTGCTTTCATTCCAAGAAGCTCAAATTCTCTCTGTAATGCTTGTAGTTGAGCTCGTTTCACCTTAGTAGATCCTTGATACTTTTGACGCATGGAATCCCATATTCCTTTTGCAGAATCTCTATTCAAGATTGTCTCCATAATGGTACGATCAATGGCTTGAAAAAGATAATTTTTTACCTTCAAATCTTTCAGCCTCATGTCTTCCACAGTCTTTTGTTGTGTCTCCGTCTGTTCTGATCCAGTTGCAACTGTGGGAATTCCTGTCTCGATCAAACTCCAATACTCTTTGGATCGTAGGAAATTTTCCATCAGCATGGCCCAATGATCGTAATGACCATCAAACCTGGGAATAGCTGGTTGAACAAAATTTCCTTCGGATGCCATACTAATCTCACCTTGTTCCTTCTCTGCACTCTCTCTTCACAAGAACACTGCAGGTTCTTATATTTCTCAATCAGGCCCTGATGATAACGTGCTCTGATACCACTTGTTAGAGCCAGAATCCTTTAAACACACAAATGAAGAGAATGAAATAACTTATTTTATTCAATGAAGCTGAGTTGTTATATAGATCCAGCTATTACAACTGAAAACAGAAAAATATGCAACCCACGTTTAGCACTCCTACAAACGTGGTTTAGTAAACAAGGAATAAATCAAATCTTATCTCTTAATCCTAAAGACTAGGACATTTATTAACTGACTCAATTGCAACAGAAAAAGCTCTTCGTTGATGACAATTTTGACCATCAAACGGGTTAAAATTAGTGTCAATAGGTTTCACTAGGTGAGTGGAGTCTTATGGTGGTTATTTTAAGCCCCAAAGTAGCCTAAAAAACCAGATCTAGATCAAAGACGCAATACTTGTTTTTTGTTTGATTTAGTGGTTTGGACCATTTTCTGGGTTTAAAGGGTTGATAGGTTGGTTTCTTGGTGTTCTAAGGATGTTTGTAGGGTGTTTTGTGGTTGAAATGCGTTGAAAACTGGTTTTTTAGGTAAAAAGACTCGTAAGCTTGATTTTTTAGCCACAATAGTGATGGTCGGGATCTGGGCTGACAGATGACACATCGCCTGCCACATGGTGACGTGATGTCTGCCTATTTTTTTTTCAAAAAAATATGGATGGATGACCTATCGTTTTCCCTTTTAAAAAAGGAAAACAAATAGCAAGCCCAAGCGTGCAGATCTGGGCTTTTCCTTTTTCAGTATTTGTTTTTTCAATTCATACCTTATTTATGTCTTTTTTAATATTTTTTAAGTTGTTTTTCTAATTAATACCTCTCTGTGTCATTGTTTTTGGCTTATGTAGCCTTTTTAAAATAATTATTATTTTTTAATTATAATGAATGTCTTTAATTTCATCATGCTAGTATTGATTCATCTGTGTCATTGTTTTTTGGCTTATGTGGCCTTTTTAAAATAATTATTGTTTTTTAATTATAATGAGTGTCTTTAATTTCATCATGCTAGTATGATTCATCTGTATTTTGTTTTTTTATATTTAATATAAATTAAATTTAGTTTTATAAAATAAAAATATTTATTTTTTATGATATTTTTAATTTGTGCAACCTTGCATGAAATTAGCCCTAATTACATCAATTCCTAGCTCATTTATCACAATTCAAAGAAAATCTCTAATTTCGATAATTTATCCCAAAATTCAACGCAAAACATAATTAATCAAAATTATACCTAATTCATGTTATAATTGCACTCGATTGCATGAAATAAATTCTGATCTAATCAATTCCTAGCTAATTTTACAATGCAAATAAGATTCTCATTTCAGCAACTAAACCCAAAATTCAATGCAAAGCCTAAATAATCAAAATTATATGTAATTAATATTATTCTCATACTAAATTGCATAAAATCAAACCTAATTGTATAAATTCCCAGCAATTCATAACAATTCAAATAAAATTTCTAATTTCAACAACTAAACTCAAAATTCAACGCAAAGCATAATTGATCAAAATTCTACCTAATTCATATTATACCTACACTCAATTGCATAAAATAAACTTTAATTGCATCAATTCCTACCAAATTTATCACAATTCAAACAAAACCTCTAATTACAATAATTTATCCCAAAATTCAATGCAAAGCATAATTGATCAAAATTATACTTTATTCATGTTATTTTCATTCTCAATTGTATTAAATCAACCCAAATTGTAATAACTAAAGCTTGATTTATCTCAAATCAACAAACCCTAATTTCAAACTAAACCCTAAACAATAATCTAGTCAAAACTCAAACAAACACAAATTAAATATGAAACCTATAAAATTAATAGTAATGTAGGATATTTACCTTGATTTATCTAATGGGGAGTGGTGGCAATGTGGTGGTCACAGCTTAGGGAATGGTGGAAGTGTTAGGGGTAGCGATTCTAACAAAAAAAAAAACTGAATAAAGGCTTGGAGATGAAAAGAGTGAGTGTTTTTTTGTGTGTGTTTTAAGGCAAAAAAAAAAGAGAGACAATCATCGTTTGTTTTAGAGAGAGAGAGTTCACAATAAACTTAGAGAGAGAGAGAGGGTAATTCCTATTTAGAAAAGAGGAAGAGGCTAGGTTTTATTTTATAAGATGTCACGATTTTGAATTGCATCTTAAATTACTAGGATTCAGAATCGCAACATTTGATGTTGTGTTTCAGAAAAGTGACATGCACAAATTGTGTTATTTTAACAAACAAAAAAATTAGACTATTATTTTACCAATTTTTTTATGAATAGTTCTATATATCTAAATTATATATAAGATTTATGTAATCTTCATTTATGATTTGGACAATTGATCTTGTGGATGTGAAAACATTATGCCCATCCAAAAAGCTTCATAATATATATTATTATCATCCTTTGTGAAAACAAAATCATACCCAAGTAACAATTATTAAACTTGATCCAGCATACGGGTCATTCAAGACCTAGCCAACCCGTCCTCTAGTCTTGGTGTAAAGAGGAAAAAAATCACCCAAAGTTAACTTGGTTTTGTCAACAATGTCAAGATAGGTAGATACAATTATTTATGTATAAATTCATTGTCCTGTTTTTTTATTGCATAGAATATACGTGTGTGTGTGTGTGTGTGTGTGTGTGTGTGTAATGATAGTCTTGTTTAAGGATAGAAAGCTAAGAATAGAAATATATAATAGTCTTTCCTAAACTTATTCATGATTTTTAGTTTTCCTGGTTTGTAATATTTGATTGCTAAATTGGTTCCTGTCAACACTTCCCCTCAAGTTGGTGCAAAGATATCTCGTATGCCTAACTTGTTGAGAGAGCAATGAAATACTATATTATACTGCTTTAGTAAGTATATCTGCCAGTTGATCCTTAGATTTAACAAAAGGAAAAATCATAGTCTTTTCATCGAGTTTCTGCTTGATGAAATGTTTGTCTTTTCCCACGTGTTTAGTTCGGTCATGTTGAACTGAATTATTGGCTATGATAATTGCAGCTTTGTTGTCACAATAAATCTTGATTTCAGTATCAATAAGATATCTCAACTCCTTAAGTAACTCTTTTATCCATAGTACAGACATAATCCTTTGGTCATCCTTCTAAATTATGTTTCAGCACTAGATACATAAACTACCTTTTGCTTTTTACTTTTTCAAGTCACCAAGTTTCCCCCAACAAAGGTAAAGTATCCTGAAGTAAACTTTCTGGCAGTTAAATTCTCGGCCCAGTCTATATCAGTATAACTAATGATGTTAAGGTGATCATTCTTTGAGAAGAGAATTTCTCTTCCCGGAGAAGACTTTAAGTATCTAAGCACTCACAATGGTGCCTCCATATGTACTTCAATTGGGTTGTGCATGAATTGACTGACTAGATTGACTGCATGTGTGATATCAGGACGTGATAGGTAGATGAGTCTTCCCACCAATTTTTGATATTGTTCTATATTTATGGGAACTTGATCTGGATATTCTGTTAAATGATGATTCTGTACGATTGGTGTATCCACAGGTTTGCAATCCAACATACTTGTCTCAGCTAATTGGTCCAATACATACTTCCTTTGTGATAAGAATATGTCCAGTTTTGATATGTATACTTTCAATTTCCAAAAACTATTGTAACCCACTAAGGTCTTTCATTTCAAATTCACATGCTAGATACTTTTGTAATTTTGTAATTCCTTTTTCATCATTACTTGTGACTATCATGTCATCAATATAAATAATCAAAGCCACTATTTTTCCTCCATTTCTTTTTAGAAATAATTTATGGTTTGAGTTGTTTGGGTTAAATCCATACTTCCACATTGCTAGATTGAATCTTCCGAATCATGCCTTAGGGGACTATTTCAGTCTATAAAGTGATTTTGTAAGCTTGCATACCATATTTGTTGTTCTTCCAATAAAACTATAGGGAACATCCATGTATACTTCCTCCTCTAAATCTCCATGAAAAAATACATTCTTTACATCAAACTGATGTAAAGGCCAATCCAGGTTTGCTACAAGTGATAGGAGTATTCGAATTGTATTCAGTTTGGCTATTAGTGAGAAAGTTTTTTGATAGTCTATGCTATATGTTTGTATGTATCCCTTAGCCACCAATCTCATTTTGTATCGCTCTACTGTCTCATTTGCTTTATACTTCATAGTAAACACCTATTTACATCTAACTATCTTTTTTCCATCTGGCAATGTAGTTTATTCCCAAGTATTATTATCCTGAAGAGCTTTTATTTCATCATAAACAACCATCTTTCAATGTTCATCTAACATGGCTTCTTCAATGTTTCGTGGGACCTGTTCTAAAGACACTTTTCATATAAAGACCTTTGTTGCATCAGACATGTTATGGGCCAAGATAAAATTTGCAATGGAGTATCTGGACTTCCTTTCTTCTGTTTCTGATGAGTATCGGTTTGGGGGTATCCCTCGATTATGCTTGTGAGGTAAATTGTATATCATAAAATCAGGTAACGTATGAGAGTCAGGAGATCTTACCTCAGTTGTA
>Ga0307515_10008237_pt1 | contig 20374 bp, 9 predicted proteins | sample 17_EM_MG_FD_194513 | JGI IMG/M metagenome (GOLD analysis project Ga0307515, IMG submission 194513) | Populus trichocarpa ectomycorrhiza microbial communities from riparian zone in the Pacific Northwest, United States - 17_EM | ecosystem: Host-associated > Plants > Roots > Unclassified | place...
TGCCTAACTTTGTAATTGAGGTTATATGGATGAATAGTTACGATGCAGGGCTACTAGTTTTTGAGTTTAGTGCTTTAGGTGAATCGAAATTTTGTTTTGAAATTAACATATAGTTACCTGCATTATTTCATTCTTGATGTTTTTTTGTTTTTTTTTCCTGGTTGTCATCAAATGGACAGGATGAATTCATAGGGTCCCAATATATTCTCCAATCATGCAGTTTAGTACCTTGAGAAAATTGTGATGTAATGCACTGGAAGTAATCATTTTAAAGTTGATGTCCAAAAGTCACCCACTTTGTAGATGACTAATCATCCCTCCCATGATAAAGTAGATAGAGACGAGAAAACATGTTGGAAACCATTCCTTAAATGATGTTATAGATCTCACTGTTTTCTTTTGAGGTCAGAAACATGTTCTTCTGCGTTACTTGTTTTTTTTGTCATAAATATCAGCTAAAACTGAGAGTTCTGAAATAAAACTTGATTAAATCAGCTTCATGTTCTTATACTGCTTACAGAAGCTTAAATTGTCTTCAAATAGTCACACTGGGGAACTGGCACGATCCTCGACCTGCTCAAAAAATCATCAGAAAGAAAAGAAGAAATTAACAAGGTGAAACCTTTCATATCGCAAATTTGCATCGTGCTTTTGCAAATAAGAAATGTAGAACAGATATCAAGTTCTTCCGAATCATGATTTTGCAATTGATATTATTTTAGAATTCGTGGTATTGATTGTTTTTTAAAGTATTTTTTTATTTAGAAATATATTAAAATAATATATTATTTATTTATTTTTTAAAATTTATTTTTAACATAACACATTAAAATGATATGAAAATACCAAAAAATTAAAGCATAGAAAATAATAAAATTTAATTTAATTTTTATCCAAAGTGTTTTTGAAATGGAAAAATAAATTGATTTTCTTTAGTTTTCTCTTGTTTAAATAACTAAATTACTTTGTAAATAAAGCAACAGCACATGAAAACAAAATCACAGGACAGTTAATATTTATGTTGGTATTAATGTGTTTGAGAATTGTTCGTGGTCCTCAAACCCATCACTTAAAATCATGCAACTCACTTGGATTGCTGGTGGTCTGCTGAGCAAGTCCATTGAAGTAGCAATTGGCACCCTGGCTCCTGAACTTAGCCCAGTACGAGCTAAATGCGTAACTGGCATGCCAAGTTACAGACAGTGGCTCATAACATTCCTTCCCTGGGGTCAAGGAGTCACAGGTCCCATTTCCTTGATTGCATGCAAAAGTTAATGCGCTTTCCAACTCTGTCAGATTGACCTCTGGTGCTGCTATGCACCATAGTTTGCCTTTATAAGGCACGTTATTTTGTGCTGGAGGTAGGGTTTCATAGTCTGATGATGCTCTCTTCCCTGTCAAATCAATTTGATATATTGATGTCCCATTCGGATGCAACAAGCCCCAGTGCCGCTCTGTCCCAGGGCCGGTCTTTCGGTTCTCATCGTACAATGCAAAGATAAATGTTGGTATGAGTGCACCTGGTCTAGCTGGGGTGCCGGTTGGGTTACTAGCAGTCATCTTTCTAACAAGATTCCGATTGTAAGTAGCTGCATTTTTAATGTTAGCTCCAGCTTCATCAATATCGCCTGCATTGGGCCAGCCGGTTTCAGCTATTGAGAGCCGGACATCGGGATATCCAAGTTTGGTCATGGCAAAAACAAGTGAGTCAAGCATTTGGTCTAGGAGGTTGGTGTATACTAAGCCAGTACCAGGGTCTGTGTATTTGATATTTGATTGAAACAGTGCAAAATTGAGGCTTATGTTGATGGGATTTGCAGACCATGGGAAATAAGGGTAGGCATCAATGAAGAAAAATGACTTGGTACTATTTAAGAAGTTTAGCAGTGGCACCATCACTGACGTTGAGATATCAGACCGGAAAGTCCCATTTGATGGCGGAAATGCTGTTTGCAGAACGTCCATGGCCAGTGGAGTACCTACTTTGATGTTACGAATATCCTGAGCTCTGAGAGAGATCTTAATTCTGCGCATTGCAGGCACAAGATGATTCCAAATCTGTTTTCCTGCATCTGAAGAATAGCTGAGAACTTCATTGCCAACGAGAATGGTTCGGATTATGGTGTCAGGGTAGTAGCGGAGGACATTGTCTTCAACCCATTTGTTTGCTGTGGTCTGATTGGCAGCAATGTTGATGATCTCATCATTTCTAACCATAATGGAGACATGGATATTGGTTCTTGCCAAGAGTCTCAGGATTTCAGGGTTGGCATCATAGAGCTTTACGCTGCCAGCTTTCATGGATCTAAGAATTTCTATGGATTCATATGCAGATGGCAAGTTGTTCCCAAAGCGGCCATAGTTCAGCCCAATCTTCCTTAAAGTAATCGCATCTGTCAAAGTGAAAGATTGTGAAATTAGTCGGAAAAAAAAAACTACAAAACTGAAAGTAACATATTGGTGGTAGAAAACTTACCTGAGAGAACAAGAAGAGAGAAGAAAAAGAGAGAAACACCACACATTTTTGTTGTCATTTTGTTTCCTGAAGTGTGTTTTCCCATTACAGAGCTCCTTTTGGAACTTCTATAAGAACTCTTGAAGTTCGAACTGAATGGATTGTGCTAGTGCTGGCTATGATTTTAAAGGTTCTGAAGAAGTGTGTAGGTAGATGTTAGTTCAATCCCCATTACAAGAAGTTTTCTTTTCCTCACCAGCAATCTTTGTATGGAAAACTTCAAGATTCTAGTGTCTTCAGTAAGCCAAAAAAACAAGGAACAAAAAAAGACATGACTGTTGAAGATAGTATCTTTTAATGTAGTGAAAGCAAGTAGGTGCAGGACCTGTTAGATTCTGTATGTTTTCTCTCGTTTTTGTGCCAATTCAAAGGTGCAAAGGTGAGGGAATTTCCTATTGAGTGAAATGATTTATATAACTCATAGCCCTTGTGTGGGCATGGAGAGGATTTCTTTGAAACAACATGCCTTTCGCACGTCTGCTTAAATTATAAGAATTAGACACACAATGGGTGCTTGTGGTGCAAACATCAGTGCGTAGAAATGAAATCTTCCTGGAAATTCTTGCTTCTATTATACCATCTGTATTTACATGAATTAAAATCCCAGTTCATAAATCTCTCTATTCAAAAAAAGAAAAATAAGAGGATGGAACAATCTCTTTTATTCTGTTTCAAGTTCAATAAACGTGTTAATCATATATTTTATTATAGTTGTATGATAATTGAGGAAGTTTCATGAAAATCTCTTCCATTTGAATTCTATATTTGTAACCTAATGATAGAAGAAAAGAATATATGATTCATATGATTTTTTTGATGATGATAGAAAGATGGATACTTCAATCTTAAAAACAGGCTACCACCTCCCACAATTTTTTTTAATGGGGAGACAAAACCAAGGCCCAGGAAATATAGGCATTTTTTTTTTTAGTGTTAAGAATACGCAAATCTTTTTGAAACAGCATTGAAAGCACAAACTAATATGCAAAGGCCTATTTCCCCTTACAGCATTATATGGCTCCACTGCTACCACTGTGTCCGTCTTCACAGGCCTATTGCTTTCCCAAGCGCAGACTACAGAATCAATAAATGATGCAGAACACCTATGACACAAAAAGACAGTCAAGAAAAACAGAAGGTTCTTATAAATAAGGGCAACAAAACCATGCCGGCAGGACTAAACGAGTCACTGTCTATCCCGTGATGTTGAACTAACAGTCATTGCCATCTTTATCTAGTTACCTTTCAAGTTTTCAACATTCTCCAGCTGTTTTGCCATACGCAACTCCTCCAAACATGTCTTCATTTTTTCCCTCCTCAAGGTGAACAATCGGATCTAGGTCCAGCAGCTCCTCCAAGACTGGAGGAATTGGCACCAGTCCCGAGTTGAGTTTGTAGGGAAGAGTTCCTCAAGTCAACAGGAAAAAAGCTTATGTAGTTTAATAATAGATTTATTATTTACTTCTTTTTTTTTTAATCAATGTGGATGATAGCTTGATATAAAAAGCTAAAGTGTGCGATAGCTTGATATGGGAACTCAATCAATTGTAAAAAATATTATTTGATAGATATAAGGAATCTCAAATACTTAAATAAATATTTATATAAAAAAACATAATAATATTTTAAAGAGAGAAACTCTAAAAATATGTATGCAAATATATAGAGAATGAAAAGATTATGAATTATTTACTTGATGGATTCATGAGATATTTATAGTCCATGAATTTTATCTTTTTATTTGAGTGGAGGAGCTGAAGAGTAATTTTACTCTAATAACATTAATAAGGGGTAAATATTACTTACACAAACATTAATGAGATGGAGAGGTGGTAGACCATGATAAATTTTTTATACACCTAATGGTGCAGGGAGAGTAGAATCCAAAATGTATTGGTTCAATAAAAAATCTTGAGGGACTAGTGTGGGGTCTTGAAAAAATCAGACTCAGAGTGTTGGGCTCATGCAGACGTCTTGATCCTGTTATAGGCCAAAATAGGCCTAAGCGTGCTTCCTAGACCCATGGATGTTGGTCTTGAGCGTGAAGGCTGAGCCCAAGGGGCACAGGGCTAGTGCCTAGCGCTAGGGGCACTAAGATGCACTTCTAGCACCCTAGCTTGGCGTATGCCCTACCAGGTGCTGGGCACTCCCAACAAGATTTTTGTTGGGCATGTGCCCATCACTGGGCCTAGGCGCTGTCTGGCCCTATCCTGTGGGCTCAATCCTGAGGACTAAGCCTATAGGTGGTTGGGCCCAGACATGTTTTCTGGACCCATGTTTTTAGGCCTTCGGGGGTTTTGAACCTGTTAAATTTAGGCTCGGGCTTAACAAAAATTTTGTTCTGAAAAATACTAATAAATCTTGATCCATCACCAGTAAAGTTCAATGGTCACATTACCATATTTGGCGCAGAACTTTGTTTCTTAAAAGTATATTCTTATTTGAGACGAAACCAATTTCTCTTGTGTAAAAGTATAAAAAAGCTTGTATGCACTCGTTAATCATTACTTTAGATTATTAATAGAACGTACTTCGTGTTGAAAAACCATTGTACATAAGCCATCAATTATCGTGGATTATATTAGTGGATTTACATTTTTTCCCTTAAAAAAATCACATTGAATTGGCTTACAAGGTGGAAATATCTTTTCACGAGATTCATTTGTCATTCTAGAATTGTTAAGGGACATCTCAGTTATTTTCTAATTTTTTTTGCATAGTCAATTTACTTGAATACTCTTGGAAGAAAAAAAAAACACTAAACTATGGTTAGGGGCATTCTTGGTTTTCAACTTTCTTAAACACAATGTAATGACTCTATTGCCATTAATATAAAAAAATCTCAAAGCATTGTTACAGAGGCTAATTCATCATTTCATAATGGTTTTTTTGCAATAACTATTTGGTCATGAGGGTAATGTTGTCTTTTGATATATAAAATAAAAATAAAAACCAAAAAGTTGTTGATGCATGTGTAGTCACTTCGCCACCTTCAGGAGGCGTGTGTGGTTGACTCTAGTAGTGGAAAAATTTGTTTTACCGTATCATTTAATGCATTTCAGTGTTCTTTTACTGTCTTGGCATCACATGTATGGCAAATCTGCCCAGTTTGATACTGGTTTGATTTTATTTTTTTCTTCTTATTTTTGTCTCATCTACCTTGATTTTCATGTTGTCCATAAATAAACTCATAACATCCTTTTAATTTCTTTTCCCTTCAGATTTAGTCCATATTCTTTGAATTGGAATTGTTTTATTTGAAAAAATCATTTCAAAAGAGTTTTTTTTTAAAAAAAAATTATCATCCTTCAATTTTCATCTCTCAAATTTGATCCAAGTTCTTTTAATTGTTATTTTTTTATTTGAGATAATTTATAAAATTTATTTGTTTTTTGTGATTTTATTCTCATTTTTTTTAAGATTTGATTCTCATTTTTTTTATTTTATCATTCAAAATTAAATTGGTCAGGATTTGAGCTTTTTGTTTGGGCTCAAGCTTGAGACTTCACGGGTTATGATTTTGGAATATTAACCTAAATTTAGAGAATTCACCCAGGCTTGTTAGTTTTCATGTTATTAAAATAGGGTTGTCTTTATATATATATATATTGAACATATTAAACTCAATGACCCGAGTCTTGGATTTCATTTACTTTTTTGGAATCCTAGCATCACCTTAACTGTTTCCTTTTTATATCCAAGAAAATTTATCCCCACCAATGGTGTTGCGCAAGCTACTGATATAGATTTACTCGAGTTAATTGTTTTTGTCCTATTTTTAAATTTAATCCCCCCCCCACTTTGAGCCCTCTATATTTGGTTAATTATAATTGGGCTTTCTATTTTGTTTTGACGGGTTCCATTGTTTTATCACATTCTCATACCCCACATCACGAGTTTTGAACGGTAACCATAGTTGGTCCGAGTCAATCCAGTGTGTCGCCATCTCAATATTTATGTTTTTTTTAAAATATCATGCAATGTGTCACCATTCAGCCAAAAAACTAGTTACGAAACCTAAACGGTGTGGCAAACACAATGTATATTAGTCTTGTTTTACTATGGATTACAATAATGAATGGACAAGATTGCCCTTAAAAAAATCATATAGAACTGTCTTCTAGAGGTATAATAGTCTTTTCACTTAACTAACTTGTCATTATATATTTGTTAGGGGACATCTTGGTCTTTCACTTTTTTAGCACATTGTAATTACTTGATTGCCTTTAGAAGCAAAAAACATTAAGTTATGGTCTAAAGGCTTATTTGATATTTCACAATCTAAGCCACAATTCAATTACTCATTTTCCCTTCAACTTAAGTTTTCAATAGCTTGGTTTTAAGGGTTAATTGGTCATTGCATAATGGTTTTTTTCACGATAATGTTTTGGTTTTAGGGTTAATGTTGTATTTTCAATAGAAAAAAAAGTTGTTGAACACATGTTAGTGGGCCAGTTGCTTCGCCGCCTTTAAGCAGCACGTGCAATTGATTATAATGGCCAAAAAAATGCTTTCACCATAATATGCTTCATCTCAACCCCTTGTTTCTCCATGTACGACATGTGCACTTATTTAACATTCAATGATAGTTTTTGCAGTCGTGGTTTGAAAAAGTTAGTTTTGGAAAATTATTTTTAGTTGTGGTTGGTTGGATAAAATATATGTTTAGTTAAAATTATAGTTGAAATTATTTTTGAATAAAAAACAGTTCAAAGATGGTTGGTTAAAAATGCTTTTGAAAGTGATGTTGATAATAAAATGACTAAAAAAGACATGTAGTAATTTTATGGTTTTGAATTACATTATTATGCATTTGATTATTAATACATCATAAAAACAACAATGCAACATTAAGGTTTTACTTTTATTTTTTCATTAAACTATTTGCAATCTCATCACATATACAATCCATTTGAGAAGGCCTCTGGTATCCATGGCTTTCTGAACGTGGAATGAAATCGGCTAAAAAATCATCGAGAACAAAATTGGGACGGTGATTAAATTCTATAAAGGTTATATCCTCTTACGACTTTCTTCTAATATAGTCATGTGGTGCCATTGATGCCACTACAATATGAACTTGTATTTTATATGAATAAGCAAACATGCTTTGCAAAATTCTTCATGTTTTTTTCAACACTCCAAAAATATATTCTATTGCATTGTGTAGTGATGAGTGTGAAAGATTAAATACTTTTTTCCAACTTTTTAGTTGTCTTCGACACCAAAAATCTTGTAAATAATATCTCTCACCTTTATATGGACCTAAATATCCATACTCATTTGGATATCCAACATTAACTAAATAATATTTCCTTGCAATAACAATTTATTAATTTTTAATTAATTTCATAAATAAAAATTAACCATAATAATAGTTAAGATAACATTTAATTTCTCTCATGTAACTACCCTTTGGTGGTTTGAGAAATTTTATATTGGAATTGTCAATAACATCTAGAAAAATACACATATCATGTGCACTACCTTTTCTTCCTACTCAAACAAATATGAATCGCATATCAAAGACATATGCAACCATTATGTTATGTGTCAGTATATTTTTTCTATCAATAAATAAAATTTGATTTTCTTGAGATATATAAGCATGAACATGTGTGCCATCAATCGCACCAACATAATTCTACATGAAAACAATAAAAATCAAATTGTAAATAATTACCAACATTTTGAAAACAATTTATATTAGGTATTAATGATTAAGAATGACATTTGTGTTACATTGAAACAAGGTGTATATCTTGGATTTATCATAATTTCCTGTGAAGTTTTTCTAAATTTAAGGTCTTCTGGTTTTATAACATCTACTATGAACAAAATATTGTCTTTAAAACTTTATTAGAATATCTACAAATAGTTTTACCTAAATTTTGAGATCTTTCCTGAACTTTCTTATTTGAAGCACTTAATGTTATTATATAGAAGAACATGGCTACCTTTTCAATAACATTTATCATTCTTAAAGGTTTTAACCCATATTGTGTTTCTAAATCATAGCACATGCTCATCAATGTTATTTTATTCATCCTAAACATGTGGACATATCGTTTCCAATGTCTTTTTAAAAGTTTAGTCAACCATATCATGTATGTATTGTATGAAACCATACATGATCTCTTATGCATATAATTAACATAATACATATTTATAGCTCCGGTTGTGTTTTAAAGTAGTTTTTTAGGATTAAATTGTCACCTCCAAAATAATTTACCATCCTTATCATTATCATTGTCGTTGTTGTCATCATCTCCATTATCACCAATATCGTCTAAGCCACCTTTATCATCACCACTATTGTAATTAATGTGATTAACAACACAATTCATTAAATCTTTATAATCATCATTAAAACCTTCTTTGAATATAACATCAAACCATGCGACTTACATATCTACAAAAATAAATGAATAAACAAGGAAGTAATGTATTACCATATTCTGAATAAAATACCATAACAATAACCACACATATATGAAAAAGTATTAAACTATTAGTTAAAAGAAAAGTCTAACTTGTGTTTTTTGATATAAGCTTTTAAGTATAAATATTTCTTTGCAGTGGTTTATCAAGACTTTATAATTTTGAATGTCATACTGAAATTGTCCTTGCCTTATATAAGATAGATAAAAAGATAAATATTAAGACTTGGATAATAAAATGTTATGTGTAAAGTTCAGTTAATAATTGTGCACAAATAAAGAAATTATTGTTTCTCACCGTATTGTGTCCTTTAGCCAAGTACATATCTGTTGTTGAAATAATTCCATCTGATCAAGAACCATTGATTTATAAATATCACTTTCTTTCTTTTTAGTTTTTAAAGTTCTCACTTCTCTTTGTATAAAGATTGTGAACCATTTATAACTGTTATTTTTGTTGTTTCCATTTTTAGGATGGCTTCTCTTTAACTATTTTTCACGTAGATCCCTTTTTGTTTATCATTGTTATTCCCTCCATATGAATTCATGATACATATATCCTTTCACTTTTTGGTACACATAGGATAACTAGTGTAATCATATCAATTTCTATATCTCTTTTTGTTATGCAACTCTTGTCATATTCATACACTAACACATACTTTTATAGCAGTTATGAATATTTTTGTGTAAGTACATATGTATTCACAATTTAAGTAATGAATGTTAGGTTTATTTACAAACTAATATGGAGGGATAAGAACAACAACTCATAAACCCATCATTAGAAGCATAAAATCAATCTTCCTGCTTATATTTGCTTTAAAAATATGTTAAGGGAAATCACATCACTTTATTTTTTCATAAGTTTACATGCATTATTGGTTGAATCAAAACTCAAAAGCATTATAGAATAAAAAAGTTGTTCTAAGCTAAAGTTATTTTTTAGGAATACCACATTCATTTTCATCATCAGCTAATATGATAAATACCCAAAGCCTAAGTGAGCTAGCACCTATTGAAAAAGGTAACTTGTAGTTCTTATAATATATTGTGCTTATATGCACGAGCAAATTTCCTCAACGCTCAATAAGATCTAAAGGTAGAAACCAACATAATCTTTTCAAAAACTAGCAACACTTATTCACATAAATTTCCTAACAAATAAAAATTTCCTCACATAAATATTATAAGAAATCACATAGATGACACAAAATTCATAATAAACTAACAATTCATGCCTTGCATAGATGAATTTAATGAGATTGAGATTAAATTTGGAAAAACATGTTAAATATGCAACTAAACCAAATTATCCTTAATAATATATGGAAAACACACTAAAGCTTTTAGAAAGTGACCATCCTGCTATAAGTTCACATAATAATTCCTAAAACTAAATCAACATAAAATCTAAAGGCAACTGCCAATATTAGACATAATTTAAATGACTAGTTATAGAAATCTAGAGAAACATAAAGAATAATTGATTTTGTACCATCATTCTCAACTATACTAATCTTTAAGTTGTTACCTTTTCCACCACAAACAATGGCAACCACATGAGAGACAAACAATAGAGGCTACCACCTCCTCAACACGACCACCATATCAAGCTGTAAACACAAGTAAATGTTAGGAAAAAAACAAAACATATTAAATAAGATATCAAATTTATATTTGCTATATTGTTTTTTACAGATGTAACACCATGAAAAAAGAAGACAAAACACACCTCTCTATCTAAGGTTTTTTACTTCCGTAAACATTCTTTGTGGCCATTTAAGATTCTTATCAAGGTCTCCCATTGATGCCCACATCTTTCTCTTGCTTCTTAAATAAAAGTACTAGGTTATAAAAGAATAAAAGTCATCTTTGACAGTAATTCCATCAATGGAATTAAGCTCTGCCATTACTTTGTTAATACTACATCTTTTCTTATACCTACTAATAGAGGTGGAGTCAGTCTTGGCAGATACACCATTAACTAGTTAATCCCATCGTAAAAGAAATTGAGCTTTAATTCCAAAACATTTGCTTTTTTTTCCACCTCGAACTTCAGAATGTTCCTCCACTAATATATGTAGTATTGTTGCTTAACATATTGACTCCAGTAACTATATTATTTATTCTTTAACTGTGCCTTAGTGAATGCATGACCAATCTATTCTTTTAAAATGGTCAACAAAAATTTTCAACCAACTTTATCAAAATGAGTATTTGGTCTCATTCTCTTATCGATAACTTCGATGCAAATATCATAGAAAGTATGCACCATTTCCTTAGTCCAAATAATTTTATCTAGACTTTTAAAACCTTTCATTGCTTTGTTTGATAACCTATTTCAAAACAAACAATCAAGGACATGATGTTGAAAGAGTAACTGAAGTATTAACTAAAAGAGTAAACATGTGCGACAATTTGCAAATTATGAAATTGTCATGTTTAACTTAATAAAAACAATCAGAGAAAAAAGATATAAGAATAGAGAAAAAACAATAACAACTACTGCTACTGTAAAAGTATTTGTTCCAAAAGTTTCAATCACTAGCATACAATGAAACTACAATATAAAAAGTATGAGTTAATAAATAAAAATTACAAAACTATAGCCTCCCGTGAATAAAAATGTAAACCCCCGGTTCAAAAATTTTTAGTACGATTAATTTTAAAGGTTGATTAAAATAGGACACTCGGTTAAATGAAAAACACCTAAAATAAATAATAATGACATTATGGTAATTTAAAGGATATTGGGTTAGTATAAATAGACAGTCGATCATAGTAAGGAGAGAAGGGAGGAGGATTTTTCCATTTTTTACTTGAAGAATCCCATTAAAACACTTGGAGAATGATAGATTAAAGTGTTAAAAAGAGGTTTTGAGTGATCTAACATAAAGGTTGAGTGAATTAAAAGGGTTTTAAAGTTTGGAAAAGTTCTTGGAGACTAAGAAGAAGAGATAAAAAAAAAAAACTTGAATTCCTTCTTTTAATTCCTTTAAATTTCATGGGATTTAGAGGTAAGAGTTATTTTTATCATGATTGATTGTGGTTTTGTCATGGATTGACCATTGATTAGTGTAGTATATATTATTGGATTTAGGGTTTTGCACCTTGGATGGTTTAAAATGATGTTCTTAGTGTTTAATGGTGGTTATTTACATGAGAAATTAGTGGGTAAGGTATCAATTATAGAGGTTAGAAGAAATTTTATACCCTCGCCTTAAGCATAAAGTTCAACCATTATTAGTGTAGGGGGGATTGGAATTTTTGAATTAAATTTACTAGGAAATTATGTTAATTTATATTAATAAAAGTGTTTAACTATAAGTAAGGGATTAATTTTCTTGAAAATTTAAAGAAAACTCACGACCCTCGTTGAAGGGAGGATTCAACCAAATAGTCATTGGTAAAGGATGATGAAATTAGTTTTAATCTTGAATAAGAATGTGTTAAATTGGAGTAAATGAGCTCATCTATGATAAACTTAATTGATTCTTGTTAAAGGAAAACAAAAACATACCATGGGTAATGACATTGGCCAATTTGGCCAAACTTTTTTTAGGGAGGGGGAGATAGAGAAACTTTAGATGTGGTTTGTGGATGAAATTCTTATTTCCTATATGGAAGATGTAGGAAAAAAAACTGGTAGAAGAAAAGGGTAATTGAGGAATTTAATAAGATAATGAGAAATTTGTGCGAGGAAAGTGAGATTAAGTGGAAGTGAATAATGACATTAATGATTAAATGAAGATAGAATTTTTTACTAAATGGAAAATTATGGATAACTAAAGAAAAATACTTGTGTAACTAGAATGAATGTATTGCGTTAAGTTAAGTATTGATAATGTGAGAATTTAGTCAAGGTTCCTAAGTTATTAAGAATGTTAGTAATATATTGGTCTTGTGTTAACAATGGATATCACTGTAGCTAGGCCCAAGCATAAAATAAGAACAAGGATGCCATGATCAGCAAGTAGGTATTCAACATCTTATTGACTCTATTTATGAGTAACTTGTATTGTTTTAAACCGCATCTCATTAAATGTATAAATTATATGAAAATATAATGGGAGAAAGAAAAGGAAGATAAATGGATATGACTAGCCATTTCGAGTAATAGGGGCTACTGATATCAATATGATTACATTGGTATCGACATTTACTTGAATTTGATTAGTTGTTTCAAAGTTGAAAAGTTAATGATATTAATGTGGTTATGTTGATATCAACAATACTTTGAAAAGAGAAATGTTAAAGATGACTTAATTAGACACTCGGGTATTGAAGCCAGTGATACCAATGAAGTTACATTGGTGTCGACATAAACTAGAACTTGATTAGCCATTTCGGGTAATGAGGGCTTATGATGCCAATATGATTACATTGACATTTACATTCATTTGACTTTGATTAGTCGTCCGAGGTAGTGGAAGCTAATGATACCTAGATGAATGGTATCAACAAACTTCTGATTAGTCATTCATGTTGTGATGACTAATGATATCAATATTGGAATTGATTATGAAATTCAACTTTGGTCTTGTTTTAATTACTTGGGATATTATTTATTTATCTTTTAGTTTATTTTAGGGCATGTGATATTTAAGGGTTTATTTGGATTAGGTTTTATTTTATTATTTTAGTTATTTTGGGCTTTTAATGTGCTAAGGTCTATTTATCAAGTTTGAGTTCATTAAGTCAAATTAGGGTTAACTTTCTACCATATAAACCAATTGTTAACATTATTTCTTAGCTTATGAAATTTTCTCTAAAGTTGTCGTATATTGTGTGATTTGTTTCTTTTTGTGTGGTTGAGTGGTTCTCATACTAAGTTCTTGATTGAACTTGCAAACTCTTCGAATGATTGATCAATTTTATTGTGATTTATACTTCTTGTTCATGTCTTATTATAGACATAGGATGGAGGTGATCAATTGCATATATTTTTTGTTCTTTAATACAAGGTTTTTGTTGAATCAAGTTACAAATTTTTTTTCAAACCTCAAATTAGTAATCTGAAAGACAGTTTTGCATTACTCTGGCTATTAGTTTGTTGTAGGAATGGTATGTTAAAGAAATAGCTCATAAAACCTAAAATATAAAGTAAATTAATTAATCAGAAATACCCCAAGTCTCAATTTAGTATAATTATAACTATAAGTTAAGGATTTGTGAAGATAAAAAAAAAAAAAAAAAGATTACCTGCTTGGCAATACTTTCTCCGTTGTTTCTAAGCAATTTTTAGGTTGTTCTTCTTACTGTGCCATAAAAAACAATATGAAGCTGTTTTTATTTCTGATATCACAAAGAATGAGAGTTAATAAGGAAAAAACACAAAACAACTAGTATATATGTAAATGTAAGAAAAACCCAAATATGTAATAAATTATTGTTGTTGATTTTAAAGAGATTGATGAACAGTTGAAAAATCTTTGTTTTTTATTTTGAAAAGATAGAAAAAGGAAGAAAAAAAGAGAGAAGAAGATGATTTCAGTATGGAGACAAGAACAAAACATGATTCATTGAACAACATCCAAGTCTATTATAATTACATTCAAAATCCAAGAACTCTCATTATGATTACATATAGATTGACTCCAAACCTAATTCGATATGAACGGGCCTACTCTAGCATTTCCCAACCTACCAAGCATAGCATTTCCCTCCAAAATCCTTGAAGCTTTAAACAGAAAAGAAGCAAAAGCAAACAGAGCAAAGGAACTCAAAGATCAAGCAGAGAAATGAAGGAATGAAGATTCCATATACCATTTCACTTCAGTTACTTACAATCTCATTCAAAATCCATAAAAACCACTTTTCAACAACAGCAGCAGCAACCAACACTAACCTAACTACCTTGTTCAACAAATACTTCGACAGGACCGATGTCTACTCCTGGAACTCACTTATTGCCGAGTTGGCTCGCGGAGGTGACTCGTGCGAGTCTCTCCGTGCTTTCTCTTGGATGCGAAAGCTCGATATAAAACCAAACCGCTCAACTTTCCCTTGCGCAATCAAATCATGTTCGGCTTTGTTTGATCTTAACTCCGGAAAACAAGCCCACCAACAAGCTCTTGTTTTTGGGTTTGAATCGGACCTTTTTGTATCATCAGCTTTGATTGATATGTACTCAAAATGCGGGAAGTTAAGTAATGCAAGAGTACTGTTCGATGAAATTCCTCGGAGAAATATTGTTACTTGGACTTCTTTAATCACCGGGTATGTTCAAAATGATGATGCCCATGAAGCGTTAATGGTTTTTAAGGAGTTTTTGTTTGAAAAGAGTGAAGGAAATGGTGAAGAGGTTGGAACTTCTGTTGATTCTGTTGCTATGATTTCTGTTTTATCGGCTTGTTCTCGTGTTTCTAATAAAGCAGTCAGTGAGGGAGTTCATGGGGTTGCTATAAAGGTCGGGTTGGATAAAGTGATGGGAGTTGAGAATACTTTGTTGGATGCGTATGCAAAGTGTGGTGAAGTGAGTTTGTCTAGAAAGGTGTTCGATGACATGGCTGAGAAGGATGTTGTTTCTTGGAATTCTATGATTGCTGTGTATGCCCAAAATGGGTTATCGACGGATGCTTTTGAAGTTTTTCATGGGATGTTAAAGGCTGGTGGTGGTAAATACAATGAGGTGACTTTGTCCACTTTGTTGCTAGCTTGTGCACATGAGGGCGCTCTGCGTGTGGGGATGTGTTTACATGATCAGGTACTTGGTTTTCTTTTCCTACTAGAATAGTTCGTTCCATGTATCAGGTCTTTGCTGTGAGACTAACGTTAGCCAACTTGGTGTATAATAGATGAGGTAAATGCCTGGTGATGTCAGCATTTCTGCATCGAATTATAGTTATCCCATCTGCTTATGATATGTCTGACTGTCTTGAATGATGCTTTGTTTGGTTCAAATGCATAATTTATCATTTATTTATCTTTTGTAACAGGTTATAAAGATGGGTTATGTGAATAATGTGATTATGGCCACCTCAATTATAGATATGTATTGCAAATGTGGGCAAGCTGAAATGGCAAGAAATGCATTTGATGGCATGAAGGAGAAGAATGTGAGGTCATGGACTGCTATGATTGCTGGTTATGGAATGCATGGTTTTGCAAGAGAAGCTTTGGATGTTTTTTATCAGATGATATGGGCTGGAGTCAAACCAAATTATATAACTTTTATTTCAGTTCTGGCTGCTTGTAGCCATGCTGGTTTTTTAGAAGAGGGCTGGCGTTGGTTTAATGCCATGAGCCATGAATATAATGTAGAACCAGGGGTTGAGCACTATGGTTGCATGGTTGATCTTCTTGGGCGTGCTGGTTATATCAAAGAGGCGTACAACTTGATAAAGAGTATGAAGGTGAGGCGTGATTTTGTACTATGGGGCTCTCTTCTTGCAGCTTGTAGAATTCACAAGGATGTGGAGCTTGCAGAGATTTCTGCGAGGGAACTGTTTAAACTAGACCCAAGTAATTGTGGGTATTATGTCTTACTTGCAAACATATATGCAGATGCTGGAAGATGGAAAGATGTTGAAAGGATGAGAATACTTGTGAAAGATCGTGGACTAGTTAAACCACCGGGATACAGTTTGGTTGAACTCAAAGGTAGGGTGCATGTATTCTTGGTTGGAGATAAAGAGCATCCTCAACATGAGAAGATCTACAAGTATTTGGAGGAACTCTCTGTGAAGCTGCAAGAAGCTGGCTATGTTCCTAATATGGCATCGGTTCTTCATGATGTTGATGAAGAGGAGAAAGAAATGATTGTGCGAGTTCATAGTGAGAAATTGGCTGTTGCTTTTGGAGTCATGAACTCAGTTCCTGGTTCAACTATTCATGTTATTAAGAATCTTCGGGTTTGTGGTGACTGCCATACTGTTATTAAGCTGATTTCCAAGATTGTTAGTAGAGAAATTATAGTGAGAGACGCAAAGAGATTTCATCACTTCAAGGATGGTTTGTGTTCATGTGGAGATTATTGGTAACAGATCTATACATGAGACGAACAAGGCTGTGGCACTGCTAAGGGAAAGCTAACCGTTGCTTTTGACCTGAACAATGAGGTTATTGCTATTAGGAGATTTTCCTCCATAATAGCTGAAAGGATGTTTTATTTATATAGATAGAGTCTAGGACCTCGAGGCACAGAATTTATTTAAAAAATTTATTGCCATTAGGAGATTGTAGTTACCATGGTGCCGCAACTTCTCTGATGAAATAGTATTCTCAAACAACAGTCTTTGATAATTCGACTCTGTAAGTCAGATATGCAATAACCTCTAATTGTTCAATCAAAAGGCACTCAAGCATCCAAGCAGGTAGCTGATTCCTAACTACGAATCTGAGAGCAGTTCCAAGAAAAAAATGGTTCCAGGTGGGTGAAGCCAAATGTATTTCTTTTATGTGATTATTGTTGAAAGGATGTTTTATTTATAGAGATACAGTCTAGGACCTCGAGGCACAGAATCACGAGACAAGAAAGCAGTCTGTTACAGCACGAAGATTACCCTTTGAACAAGAACATATTATGAATTACATAAGAGCATGACAAGTAATTGGGAAAATTTTGCTCCTTTAAGCTCTACAAGATGTATAATTATAGCTTTGATGTTGAGGATTGGATTTGCATGAACTTCATGCTAAAGCATTTGCTTAAGCAGGGAAATGAGTCAAATGACAATTCATGTACAACCTCCTCCAAAAAACTTACCCGAGAGTAGTCCTCTTCTCTGCAATGAGTTGCGCTTCTCTCCGTCTTTTGAACAGCTGATGCAGCCCTGGAGGGACCTGTTCTCAGCCTTCAAATGTTCTAGCTGTAGCCGGAGCTTATCAATTACCAGTTTCTTTTCAATGTTTCTCCTTGCTAACTCGGCCTGCTGCCGCAGATTTTCCTCCATAAGGTTTGTGATTTGAAACTTGAGTTCACACCATGTATTGTCCCACTCGTAACCACTACCCTCTGAGAAGTCTCTTGCAGTAGCCTCAACTTCGCCATAATCATTCATATTCGTACTGATACTTTCTACTCGGAAAAAATCTCTGCCTTTCTTATCCATTTGATTTTCTCCAATTTCACGTTTCGCTTTTAATTTCATCTTGCATTCTTCAGTCAACATCAGGTCATCCACTAGTTTTTCCAGGTATTCAACATCGAAGTTAGTGCTGTCACATTTGATCTCAGGATCTTCAACAACATATTGAGGATGGGAATCTAAAATCTCCAAGTTAGAATTATCAGAGCTTTCTATCGGTGTATCCTTGTTACTGTCAATTGTGGAATACAAAGGTGCAGGCCCTGAATCTTTGACAAGGAATTTAGACCTCAACCTGTCACATGTTTCAGCTAAATAGCGATAAGATCTGTTGAACTCTTCTAGCATTTGAACAAGCTCCAGCCTTCTTTTGTAATGACTGACAACTCTATCTAAAGAATCGCCATCTTCTGCCAAAAGGGTCATCATGGCTTTCATTCTCTCGTTCATGTCTGCAATAACGAGAAAAGCATTCCAAGAGGCTCAGAAAACCTTTCCATAGCAGGAAACGTCTTCTTCTTCTTCTTCTTTTTTTAATGGAAAAGTAAATAGCAGTGAATGTCAAGAAGTAACATTTTTGCTGTGCATTTGTGTTACCAAAGCAAGAACATTGATTGAGTGGTTCTAGTTACAACTCCAAACCACATGGCCAGGAAATGTTACAGAGTATTTGAAGCATTCATTTGAGTATTAAAAAAAAAATGTGGCATGAACCATCATTATATATTTGCATATAAGCTTTCAGGTTTCCTGGGTTAATATCTATAGTTTTGAACTTGCCTTGTGCCACTCGTTCCCTACTTGTGGTTTCTACCAATGTTTAGAACAAGAAATGAATTCAAAGATAGCATAACTGGTGAAAATTAAGCCAAGTGAGGGCAAACCTGATAGAGTTTTCTGAAGCCATTGAGAATGTCGGGGGCTATCACGATCACCTGGAGCCACAGAACACGAAGAAGCCTCGATGATTTCCATTGGACAGATGTGTTCTCAAGCTACTCTCTCTCTGAGCTTTAAGAACAGGCAAAAAAACAAAGGATGGACGTTAAGAATCTTGAAAAATACATGATCTTGCCTTGTATGTAAATTTATTCTCACTTACGAAACGCATCTTCTTTGCACCCGATATAAATCCATCTTTAATAAGGTAATAATAATATTCCAATAATGCGGGCTTGATTTGCTCCTCTCTTCATGCCCTAGTTTTGAAAAAGGACTTTAATTTCAACGTTTGAAACTTAGCACTGGTAGGCTTGCTGGTGTTCTCCTCTGGGTAGGCATCCATGTACAAGTCCTCGTTCAATTTATATTTTATGCTGGCCGACCATCATGGTATTCTGCCACATGAACAATTGTTAATGATTAATGGGATTCCTTATATTTATGTTGTCTTGTATCATGTTAATTGCCTTGATGAAAACATGATTGGTTAATAATCCATGGACATTTAGTATTTGTTCTTGAAAATTAAGGAAATACTATAAGAAAACACAATTTGTGGATTCTAACATGGAAAGTCCTAATAGAAGTAAAGTGGTGAGTGGTGGAAGAAGTTTTAAGAGATAAAATATTAAAATGTTTGATAGAAACCGAAAAAATATAGATAATAATGAAATTTAATATGATATAATTAGAAATAAATAAATAATGCCTTTGCTTTCTTTGATTTGAACCATCTTCGTCGAGTCTCTTTGACGGGTTCTTCCCATTAGCCATGGCTTGGTCTAATCCTTAAAAAAATTCAGTTAAAAATACAATTATCGAGTTGAATTGGAACTGGAGATGGGAAGAGTCCAAGCTTTGCTTTATTGCAGAATGGGGAAGCGAGGGAGAGGCTTTTTCATCCAGGGAGGAGCTGTAACTTTTGAGAAAGACCCAAAACCAAGGGTCATTCCTTCATTGAGGGGTTGTTTCCCAGGATCTATTTCTCTATAATCAAGCCATTTTACAATCTCCATGTTTCGGTGATATAGTTTTTATAATTGTAATTTTAAAAAATCATACATTATAGTTTTTTTCTAATTAAAATTTTATTTTTTTAGTAAAACTCATATAAAATCTAAATATGTATTATTTAATTGAACACTTTTAAAATTATAATCAAGACATTTCAACCCTACCATATTTCTAATTGATCTTCTACCCTCCTATATATATATATATATATATTTAACGATTGCAAAAGGCTCCTATCCACTCTCAACTTTTTACTTTTAATAATGTTGCTAGACTACTTCCATTCCAATATATATAGTTTAAAGGGGGGGAAATGATTTACTTGGTATCAAATTTTAAAAGAGAAAAATACACAACCAAAAAATCATTTATCCTTTCATTTTACTCCTATCCCTGCCCCTGACATTTTCTTTACTACTATTTTTCACGAG
>Ga0307515_10008238_pt1 | contig 20373 bp, 8 predicted proteins | sample 17_EM_MG_FD_194513 | JGI IMG/M metagenome (GOLD analysis project Ga0307515, IMG submission 194513) | Populus trichocarpa ectomycorrhiza microbial communities from riparian zone in the Pacific Northwest, United States - 17_EM | ecosystem: Host-associated > Plants > Roots > Unclassified | place...
AAAATTCGCCCGTAAAGTGGGCAAGACTATCGATCCCTCCGGCGCAAAGCATGAATTCGTCTCCTTCCACAATTCCTTCCATGGTAGGACTATGGGCTCCCTCTCCGCCACCCCGAACCCAAAGTACTAGAAACCGTTTTTGCTAATAGTTCCCAGGTTTAGGTACGGAATATATAATGATATTAAGGGCATCAGCGACCTTGTTACAGAGAACACCTATAGCGTCATTATCGAGCCTATCCAAGGCGAAGGCGGTGTTAATGTTGCTATACCAGAGTTCCTTATAGCTCTAAGGAATAGGTGCAATGAAGTTGGCGCCGTTCTTATCTATGACGAGATTTAGTGCGGCCTCTCCCGTACAGGGCAGCTCTGGGCCCACGGCGCACTACCTAAGGAAGCACACCCCGATATTTTGACCACGGCGAAAGCGCTCGGGAATGGTTTCCCTATTGGCGCTACCATCGTCAACGAGGCCGTCGCCACGAAAATCGTGACCGGCGACCACGGCACCACATTTAGCGGAAATCCGCTAGGCGCGCGAGTTGCCCATTATATTCTCTCTCGTCTCTCAGACCCGGAACTGTAGAAATTAGTTTTAGAGAGGGAGCAGGTCTTCCGGAAGCACTTCCAGACCCTCCAGCAGCGCTTCCCGGATGTCATTATAGAAGTCAGGGGTAAAGGCCTCATCCTGGGCCTACAGCTAAACTAGGACCCGATGCCTATAGTCACTGCAGCTCGCGAGAGAGGGTTGTTAATCATTACGTGCGGGACAAACACGCTGCGATTCGTGCCACCGCTTGTTATTACCGAAGCTGAGATTGAGCAGGGGATGAGGATCCTAGGGGATGCTATGGCGGCGGTGTTTAAGGAAGTTGAGAGCGTAGAGAGAACGAAGGGGTAATAGGAGATGTAGTAGTTATGAGTTATAACGGAGTGCTTGTTATGAAGGTGTGCTTATTTTAGGTCTGGCGTTTAGAGTTTAGGTCTAGATAAAAGCTTTACAATATCTGAGATGACGAGTTCTGGCCTTTTTAAGAATTTGATCCGGATCTCAACATTTTGCAAAACTTTAAAATGAAATTAACACCTTCGTCCCTCTTCAGCAACACTTTATTAGTCTAAACTCTAATCCTAACCTACTATAAAATTTAGCCTTAAGGACCTTAGGCCTAATTCAGCTCGCCTCAAACTAACCCAATTCCAGTGCCTCTAATGACCTTGCATGTTATCAGCTTTCAACACCTAAAAGTCCGAATTTCCTAATCTGGTGTATTGTGGCTTCGTTAAGGGCACTATGATTAGTACCAGGCAATTAACATTTTTCGCTGATATCCCCTAATGCGGTAATCAGATTAGATTATTAGCGCGGTTTAGGTTAGAGATCGTACTGGCGGAGACTCGAGCGGCTTGAGTATATAGGGTGTACGAGCTCCGGCGTCTCCCCCCGTTGCGCAGCGCGGTATATACGCAATTTCGCTTTCTTGCACACTAGAGAACTTCAAGTTTAACTCTTACAATTAAGCTTAAAAATTAAAGACTTTACCTTTCTTATAAGTGCGTATACCTTGCTTAGAAGTGTATAGCCTTTTTCGTAAGTACACAGTACGTACGCTGGATAGTGCACTTGACTAAATATATTGATAGCGAAATTGCGTGTAAACCGTACTGCGGGAGACGCTGGAGATCGTGCACCCTGCAGTGCACTATGACCCCTCTACACCACGTCCGAGACTTGCTCTATAATCAATAGTTTCTGTCGCACTTCCTAATGTAGTAATTACCTAAGATTACTAGTGCCATCTCTGGGACAGTTAGGCGGGAGCATAAGACAGTAGGGGACGGCGAGAGCCCTTTAGAGTATCGAAAATTTTAGCTCAAAATGCCAACGCAAAGCGCTCTGCAATTAACACTTTTTCTACAAGTTTCCTAATGCGTTAATTGCATCAGATCACTAGCGCTGCTTCGGTGAGGGATCTAGACCCCTTACACGTGACCTAGTAATCCACTTGTGTACGCTATACTCTTTGCTATACTTTTTTCCCCAGTAATCATATAAGCTTCTCAGTGCAACTTTGGCCAGATAGACCACCTAATATGTAGTTAAGGCAGTTTAATTACTGGGATCTTTTATGTCTGTAGCGTAGCCAGCTGGGAATAGCTTAAGCCTCGGTGTATTGTAACCCAATTTACGGATACCGGAACGACTCCTATGCAATTAACACTTTTTCTGCTTAATTCCCTAACCTAGTAATCGCGTCATACCACTAGCCAGAATTTAGGATAGCGTGATGCTTTGGTGCATTATAATTCTCTTTACAGTTTCTTCTCCGTTTACCCGTTAAAATGGGTTGTACGGTTACCGATAACGGCCAGCCAAATTAAATTAATAGAACAAGACCCGTGCTTAGGAATATGCAGCTAGCGATATTGCTTAATTTCTTATGTAAAAGTAATATAAGCTTATTTTTTGAAGTTAAGTCGCTCAATATAAGGTAGCTAGCAGCCGTCTTGCCTACAGAACGGTATTTTACACGCATCGTAGCTAAATAGAGTACTTAGCGCCTTCTTCCTCTACTAGTCCTTACTATTGGGTAGAGGTTATGGCTTAGGAGGAAGTTTTTTCGCGGTCTTATTTAATAGAACGTTGTATTAAGTCCTCTAAACAAAATCTGCACCAATTCTACTATAGTTGCGAGGCACGGTGGTGGTATAGTTAATAACTAAATTTTATATAGATATACGTGTTACTCGTATACGGTCCGTTCTCTATTATATCCTAATAGGTTAAGGGGTACATGTCTAGAAGAACTAGGTATTCGACACTTTTTTATAGACTTTCCTAGTTGGATAATTGTATTAGATTGCTAGCGTGGTTCCGGAGTGATGATGGAGTCTAGACTGTAAAAGTATGTTTACATAGAGGAGCTACTAGGTGCAAGTGATCTAATATATTGAGGAAAGTTGGAGACTAGAGCATTTGATAGAGCTAGGGGTTATACTAATAGCCTTGAAAGATAGAAACGTATATATAACTGTGGCTGCTAATCTTTCTCTAGAGTTATAGATGTATGAGTAGCCGTTACTTTTTAAAGATATAAAAGAGAAGGATATATAACATTAAGCTGACCGAACAGCACTACCACTGCTATGCATCTATTTATATGTTTTAATATATGTACTCTATATCTCCAGCCTTCTAATGCGCCTTTTCAGCCCCAAGAATCGTAAACATTATGGGCAATATCCCCTATGGCGTTGGCGGTACCCCGTCCTCCGCCATCCCCATTAACCCTCCCGTTAGCCCCTTTATCCTGCGCCCGAGCAAATCATCTTCACTCGCTAAACTGACGATACTCTTCCTTCTATTCTTCGTACCCTTCGCCGCGCGCCTCCCCCTCGCGCTTACGCTCCCATTTACCACAACCTCCTCCCCAGCCTCATCCCGTCTCCCCCTCCCCTTCCCCACACTCCTACGCACCGTCATTTCGAGCGGCCTATCCTTATCCGCCGACAACGTTCCCGACTTCCGATGGTGCCGCCAACTCCCCTTCCCCTTCTTCGCCAGCCCACCGACAGCAGTATCCAACCCTGCTGTCACACCAAAATAGTCCGCCCGCCCCCTTCTTACACCCTTCCCACTTCCCAGCACCCCCACCGCCGCGGCGCGCGCCTCCTCCTCCTCCGCCTCCGCCCGCGCAAAACACTCGCCCATCTAGCGCGCACACCGGAAAATATGCGTCCAGCCCTCCGGGAACACACCTATGAACTGCAAGAAGCTGTGGCTGATCCCCGGCACCAGCGCGACCTCGACGGCGTCCTCCTCGCGGAACTCAGCCTGCCGCCGCGCCCACTCGAGCCCTAGCTCGCGCGCATCGAGCCACGCCGCGCGCTTCGCCTGCCGCAGCCGCCCCGCGAAGATGACCGTGTCGTCGACGAGCGGGTCGCGCTCGCCGGTTAGGAAGTACGTCTTGGGAAACTTGGCCAGGAGGGATTCGGGGGCGAGTAAGGGGGAGAGAAGGAAGTCGGTTGAGAAGTCGGGGCGGTTGTGTGGGCCGATGTAGAGGATTATCATGGCGCGCATCATTTCGGGGCTTAGGATTTGGTTGTTGAAGTATGAGATTATGGAGGATATGGCCAGGCGGGTTTTCAGCACGTAGGCAGGAGGTGCGGGGGCGGTTATGGTGTCTGCGGGAGACACGGTGGTGGGGGATAGGGCAGCTGTGGTGGTGCTGGGTGCTTTAGCTAGAGCGGCCGTGCTGTCTTTGCCTGTGTGGGCGGCGGAGAGGCGGATCATGGTCTCGGTGGATTTGAGCACTATTGTGCTTGTGACGGGTGTCCCGCGTTGAAAAGTTGGAGGGGAATTGGTGTTTGGGCTGGATATCGTGCGCTCGTCCTCGCCTTTATCTTCGCTATTAGAAACTCGTGGTGTATTAGGCGCGAGGTGGCGGTAATTGTTACTTTTACGTCGTAGGATTCCTTGGTTTGTTTTACGAGAGCGTTGATCCTGGATCAATGCCATCTGCTCGTCTGTTATCCAGTTTCCTATATTTATGTCTAGCGCTGGGTAGATAAGGACTACGCCTGTAGGAGGTAGGAGCTCTCGCTTGCCTTGCTAGCGACGAGTATCCGTTGATCCAGACTGTAGGATTATAAGGACTATTCTAATAGCTAGGTTACCTCCAGCAGAGTCTCCAGAGACTACAATCTTGGGGACGTGCTTGCTAAAGAGGCCAATACAGCGACCATGCGAAGCCACTAGCGTGTGATAGACGTTATAACATTCGTTAAGCGCGTAAGGATAAGGGTACTCCGGAGCTTTCTTATAATTAAGACTTAAGACTAGAAGGCTAGTCTTCCCGGCCTAACTAAGGAGCTTATTATTATGATTCCTCGGGTCTATAGCCACGAATCCTCTACCCGGAATATCTAATACGACTTTTGTATGCTTCCCCAATACCGACAACGGCCCGTTAAAATATAACCAAGCGTATACAGGCTCTTTATACGAGCTCTCCTGCGGCCTCGGAATTTTGATTGCGCGCGGCGGATATCTTATAAGCCGTGGCCGCATCAGACTTGTAAAGAACGCCAAGTACGGCGTGGTTCCCTTATTTTAGCTTACCCGTAGGTGATCTACTGTTAACGTGCCTCTAACCTTCCGGACCTTTTTATCTACCTACTTAGTATAGATTATGTAGTATACGCTGAAGACAATGGAGAGGAAATCCCGCATCTACTTGCACCGGATCCGCATCGCGGACCAGAACCCGGCGTCCAGCGCTGTTGTCACCTATGTGGCACGGAAGTATGAGCGGCTGTAGAGATTGGCGAGCGGCTTGGGACACTCGAGGCCTACAAGCTTACCGAAGTTACGTGCTACGTAAAACCAAAGGAGGGTAACGACGAGGGTTTGCCAGATGGTGAGACGTTTGGAGAGGAGGGCGGAGAGGCGGCGGATTATGGGCGGGCCATTGCGGTCGCCTCTATAACGACGTTAGGGCTCAGACTATATTGTGAAGGTGGGTAATAGCTAGGGAGGCGTTACGCACTTGTATAGGTAGAATGACCAGAAGGAGACAACGGCCAAGACTTAGATCTTATGGAACTTGACAGAGGGCCTCCTAAGGACGTGATCTATCTCTACCATTTAGCATTCGCACAAAGGAAATTGAAATTTATTGCTGTAATACCAATTATAGTGACTGATTTAAAGACTCCATAGCGCCCGTCAAGCGAAGGCTGTGGAAGAGAGAGTATAAGGTGGTGAAGGTTTGGATGGGTAGCTGCGGCATAAAGAGAGCAGGTTTGTTAGGCAGGTAGGTAGGTAGGTAGGAGGTATAACTTTAGGTGAGAAGCATTAAGGCCTCCTGATCAGCCGTAGTTACTTATGGTGTGAAGCTCTTGGGGGATCTGAGCAGCGTTAGTAGCGGTTAGATGGGCTATAACGTTGCGGAGCAAGGGAGTCCGAACTCTAACATATGATGCATTTCGTCCTCTATGTGAAAACGGCTAAGCCAGAGGCTGACCTCGCTTTTATCGCCGTGGGGCTAAACAGCACAGCATGAGAATACAATTCCTTACCGAATAAACCGAAATTTTGACTATTATCTTATAATATGCTATTCCAATGTTAATAATATATACTCCATAATAAATTGTAAAGAAACCCTTACGGACTAAGCAGTGATCCGACTTCCCACTTAACGCCCTCTACACTTCTCCCAGTTACATCTAGTAAGACGACGTAAATTTCTTAAATCCTTTCCAGCGATTACGCTTAATGTCCCTCCTTCCCTAAACTAACCGCCTAAATCTATTCGCTAACCTTAAAGCCCACCCTCCTTAACGCGCCGTCGTTTAGCTTCGTCGACCCTTTTTCTTTTCGGACGGTAAGACACCTTATATCCTCGCTTAGCTCTACTAACTTCTCTCTTGCCAACTCCTCGGCTTTCGCCTCCTTAATATATATTGTTAGGTCAGGCCCGACAATACCGCGCTATAGCGTCGCCATCCACTGCCAGTGATCTGTCGGCGAGTATGCGTCCGAGATCGGTATACGCAACGCGTAGGCGTCCGAAGCACGCAGCTGGTACGTAGGTAAGATTAAGACTAGTTTTGTAGTTATAGTGCTAGCCTTATTATTGCCTTTCATTTCTTTATCGTTGCTATTACTCTCCGTTATGGGAATAGTAGTAGTTATAAACTTGATTATCTCTTTACTCTTCTTATACCACTCCCTGATTACGTTAAGGTAATCGGAAAAAACTATATTAGACTTGTCCGTATTAGGGCCCTTAGGTGGGCCGGCGATTTTAGTATAGTATTCTTTATCCTTGCCTAAGAACTCTTTTAGCCAGCGAGAAAGCTCTTACACGGCTGCTGTATCTTCGCCTTTGATAGTGACAATGGCGCCCCTAATGGCTTTGGTTGGGCTTGCTAGGCTAGGGGTTTTTAGAGGGGGAGTGATGCGCCTAAGAACTTTGATCTTGACCGGATAAGGCACGCTCATTACTATAGCTTTTACGCTCCTACTCTGGTCACCTAGAGCTAAGAGAGTGAGGCTGATATTATACTTGGTCCTGCGAGGGGTTCTTGGCGGTGGCATTTCCCCCATATCGGGTGGTGAGTGTTAAATTAGAGGCAGAGAATCGCGGCGAGTATGTAATGAATAGGGATATGGTCCCCCGTTGGCTCTTCTTACACTACTAGATGCGTACCTACCGATATTGTAATGACGCCGTTTAGAGTCTGGCGAAAGCGGGCTGTATATCGCTATATCCGCTGGACTGGCAGGCACTTAAATGTTACTTAGATTCGACGGTCCAGGTCGACCTCGGCGTTCTTGTGGGGATTTAAGACTTAAATTATTTATCATCGGTAAGTACTGCGTTGTAGAAGTGGAATTTGGCGACTGTCTTGGTGGAGGAAGTAACGGCGTTAAATATGGAGTTTGAAAAGGACTTGTGGGAGTTTTGATGCTCCGACCTCTATACTGGGGACAACGGTACTTCTTAACAGTGGTATGCTTACGGGACGGGTTTTCTGAAAAAGCACCAGATTTCCCGTTCCGCCGAGGCTGGTAGCGATATTTAGGATATTGCCGCTGATGTTGAGCTTTCTCTTTCTAATAATCACGTTAAATATAGACTTGGACGGGGCGGGACAATATCTTACGTCTGCAAGAGCTTTCCACTCGTTCTTTACAGTGTTAGATTTAGCCTACCACTGCTCGCCTATAATCTTGGAAATCTCTAGGTTGGCAAGTCCCGGATGATAGGCTACGACGGCCTGTTGATAGTGCTGCCGATAAAGGATAAACGCTACAAAGAACCAGCAACCGTTAATAAATTACACCATTCCATAAAACAAAGAAAATTATTTATTAAGAATAAGGAGTGTACCTTAGCTATATTACTTCCAAATAAAGAGAAGACAAAACTTACTATTTCTTAGACGTGGAATCTTTAGTTCAGGCTGGCAAAGACAGATATGCCCTAAAAATTCCCCAGAACCCGTTAATGGCGCGCTATTACTATTCCTCTAGTATGTTAGGTCATCGTTATCTGACTTTAGCTTGTCTTCCTCGATGTGGATAAGCGAAGCTGCTCTCTTTTGTGTTAGACGACGCACAAAAGTCGGCTCTTCAGTTGTCACTTTATTACTCGCCTTTGAACGACGAGCAGGGATCGGAGAAGAGGTGGACTGGGCTAGCACCGTATTCGAAGGCTCTCGAGGGCTAGCCGAGTTATCTTGTGTCTTCTTAGATGCCTTTCGGGGACTATCTCGACCCGTAATCATCAGTAGAGCGCTCTGATCCTACGTAAGAGCGCTGCTGAGAAGCTGAACTAATAATGGCTGCATACGAGGTGACCGAAGTATCGGCGGCAGAACTCGAGTGGTAAGCATTGAGAAGTGCGAATTATTTAACGACAATTTAGTAAGCTTTGAGGAAGAATTTCATTGTATTGTACATGAGAAGAATGAGGCTGTACCGTAGACATGGCCATCGTAGAGGCGGATTTGTGCCTATTATTTTCCGCACCTTTTAACGCTGGTTGTCTTTGACCCTTGCTTAGCCAAGAAATCTTGCATGTAATTGTCTTAGACATTTGCGGGAATAATACTGTTCACGACGTTGTCCGCGGGGAATTTCTTTATTCTCGTTTGACCTAAAAGGGCTAAGACATCTATGGCTATATACCGAGACATTCCAGCTTAGATGTAATGCAAGGAAGCACTAATAGCCCACGTAGACCACAATGCATCCAAGCAAGTTGTGCGCTCGGAGAACCCGACATCTTTGGAATGTACACCCTCTTTTAAGTCCCTACGGCTATACTATTTCCTTTTGACCGAAGTGCACAGCAAGTGGTTAAGTTAATGGTTTATTTTTCAGGAGGGAAGCGCAATCCGAAGTTCAAGGAATCGACAGTGTGGCCATTACCGTTTACCGCTGCCTTGGACATTTCTTGTTCCCGAGCATAAGTGTTAGCGGTCTTGTTGCCGTTTATTAGTCCAGCGGCTTCTCGTCCTATAATCTTATATGCAGTGCCACTGAGGTGTATATCGTCCCTGTACCTATGGTTAGAATGAAACGATACGGCCGTATAATTAAATATAGTTACCAGAATAAGTGGCAAGTCGGTTTGTTATATATGATAATAGTGGTTTCCTATATGTCTTGCGTGAACTCCGACTCTAATATAGGTGCAAGGCAAGGTGTTTTAACTTCGTTAAATAGAGGAACATATTTCCCGACACCGGATGCGTCCGTGATTCCTATCGCATAGAGCTGCATTGCACGTACTTTATTTACTAAGACCGCATTAATGTTTAGCAGGAAGAGATCACCAGCTGTTTAACGGAATGCAGCCTAAGATAATGCAGTATTTTAGTATGTTAAAAGGAAGACAGCTTAATGCTGATCCTGTGTAAATTGCTAAGCTGAGCTATCTTTCCGCATCTGAAACCTTGGAAGAAAGGTTACGTTAAATAGTAGCGGTAAGACGACTCAGATAGGACCGTCTAAGTGCTCCGCTATAGTATTGAGTTGATGGAAGAGTTCTTTAATGCTACGCTTAATTGCATATATAGCCCTAGCTTTTTTTAAAGTAGTATATTGCTAAAGATCCCAGACGCTAAATATAACTATAAAGACCGTCTATTTATTACTCTCTTGTTACCCTAGTATAAGCCTCTTCTGTTTTTTAAAATTGATCTACTGTTAGACCTGTATTTTAAGGTCCGTAAGAGGCTTTATATCGGTCTCGTTATGCGATATAGTATTGGCGTATACGTCGTTATTAATAAGAGCACCGGGAGCTCTACTATATTTAGGTAGTGACGACCGTGTGAAGTTGTTAATGTAATTATAAATAAGCTAGATAAGTTAGTATATGGATATGGAAGTGTTAATATATCATCCTTACTTCTTTATATAATACTTCAGTCCAGAGTTTTCCTTGTTTAGTATCTCGTACGGGGGTAGAGGCCTCGTCTGGCGGAGATATGTGATATTCTCCGATGTCTAACTAAGAGTCTCCGAAAACCACTAACTGATAAGATGAACCTGTCCATGCTTTGTTTATCCGTGTTATAATGTGAAGCGAATGTAGTATCCAGCTAAAATAAAGGATAGAGTAAATCCCTAGGACGCTTAAAATGCGAATATGAGTAAGGAACCTTATGTTAGAGAGGTGAAATAAGTCTTTAAATACGCGCCTACAAAGAAAGGTTTATAAAAGAGTGAAAAGAGGGATGGTTTAGCAAGTAATGCTAAGAAAAATAAGACAAAAAGACTAAAGGAGAGATGCTTAAGATCTGATATGATACGCACATAGATGGAGTGTGGAAGAGTAGAATTATGTATAAGAAAAGTAGCAGGGATATAACAGAGTATACGTACCCCAGAAACAAGGTCTTGCCTAGGTAAGATATGACGACGCAGGGTCCGAGAACGCCTAGCGCCCGAGAAAAGCTTTACGTATGCTTAATCGGCGCTAACCCGCCTAAGTGGATCGCTCGGCATGCTTACCTTTGTCCTTACGGCTGTCGCTACTTTTAAGAGCTGTAGGTCTACTCTTCGGGACGTTATTTTTATTAATTTATTTCTTATTTCCAACTTGCCATAGAGATTCCTGAACTAATTTGCCGAAGAAATGGGTGGTGGTGATTAAAGCGCAGAGGGCCAGGAGCTGGGGCTAACGAGAAACTGAAAGCGTAACGCCTGCCCTTGGCCCAAAGCTTGACCTTCGGCAACGGCGCTCTGCTAAAAAAGCCCGGGCCAAAACCCGGAAATTAGGGCGACGTGGATATCACTTTCGTTTTAGGCTCGAACTATAAGAAGCGGGGCTGGGGTACGCAACCGCTGCATGATTCTCTTGTGGTGGAATTATGCTACGTAGTATAATAAACAGCGCTATCCGCAATTAGCCCACTTTGGACCGCTAAACCCCTTAGGCCAAACCTCCACCAATTGTATAATCGTATTATCCCTTACACGTTAACTTAGGCACCTATGTTATCGATAAGAGCCTACTAATTAGATTAATAGAATTTAATGCTTGTTCTGGTTCTCCTCTGGGCGCCCTAAGGGATAGTCTTAATACTCTCCTAACGCCATCCAATATTTCACTCTGCCCCCATACTGCCTGAACTCCTAAAAAGTCTAAAACACGCGAACGCCGTATAGGCTTTTGCAATAGACCGATATTGCTCTAAGCACTTTTAAAAAGACTTGACGAAGTTATAGCAGTTCTTTAGGGCATATTGACCTCTATCTGCTCGTAGCTATCTCCTAGAAGTTCTACGGGTGCATTATCCTTAACCTTAATTTTGGTGGATTTCCGTTGTCGTTTCTTAGGTTTAGCAGCTGAGTTATCCCCCTTAGGACTAACAGCTCGAAATTTCGCGCGCCCTAGGCGACTAAATACTTGCTGCGGCGTCTGGAGCCTTGCCATCTAAATGTATCCCAGCGCTTCTTCTTGACCAACAGGAATAATCTTAGCGTTTTAGATGATATTTGTTATCTTATTATTATTTTCAAGAGTTTTTGCCTCTAAATGTTCGTCTCTTAATATCTTCTTTGCTCGTTCGAAGATGGCTTCCTTAATTGTTCCTTTTAAAACTATCGTCTTAACCAGAACTTCCCTTGTCTGTCCGATTTGATAAGCCCGCTTGATGGCCTATGCCTTAATGCTTGGTTGATTGATTGGGTTGATAATGAGAATAACGCTTACTACGTTTAGATTTAGACCGAGAGCACCGTATGCGACGTTGATGAGCAGTACTTAAATGGTGGGATCCTCGTTGAATGCGACAATATATTTAGAGCGAGTAGCGTTATCTAGAGTTTTTGCGTAGATTTAGTGCTCCACGTGGAGTAACTCTAAGCATTGCGTAATGTAGTACGCGGTATTGTTACTGTTATAGAAAATAAGGATCTTTTCTTCCTCCTAATGCTTTATTACCTTTTTGACCACATAGCTTAGCTTTGAAGAAGTGGTGCTGATTATACAAACCTTCCGCAGCGGAGACTCTTTAGGAAGCTCTTTTAGCTGATCCGTTAAGGTAAGCTTTTACTTCTTTAGGCGAGTTGGTGAAACAGGAGTATCGATGTCTTTTATCTTAGTCACGGCTGCTGCTGTACTCTCTTTGCTCTTAATGGTTGTGGGGATCCTCTTTGACTTTTTAGGGCTGCTTTTCGCTCTAGTAGAGATTAAGAACCTCTTGCCAGCAATAGGCTCTCCAGCGACGCAAGATGAAGGTACGCTGGTCTTAGCTAATGTTTCCTGCGTAGGCTGGGATTTTTTTTGCTTTTTTGTACCTTTTTTGTCCTTAAGCTGCTCGATTTGCGCCCGGGCTTGTTCTCTAACCAATTTTAGACCCTCTGTAGGATCGGCAGTAGAAATTTGCCTATTGACGTGGGCTTGCCCTTGAAGTAACTGCGTAATGCTAATTATTAGAGGCTTCTCCGTTCCACCGAGTGCCCAGCTTTTAGTTAAGTCCTTAGGCTATTTTTTGACGAAAAGGCCGACTTTATGTGTCTTACTTAGCGTCATCTAGCCCGGGGAATCTAGTACGCGAGTAATAAGCTGGGTACTCTAAGCAAGTATATTGTAATCTTTTTTAGAGTAACTTTTGTCCTCCTTTTGCAAATAGCTTAGACTAGTCTTTATAGTATTGTAGACATCTTGTTAACTAAAACTGGTCTAAGTGAAATTACTTTGTTTGAGATTCTTTATCAGATTATACCGAGCTTTTTAATTGTTCTTATTGAAGAGGTAATTAGCGCCGGTTTGTTTACTAGTGATAGTATTTGACCTAAGAACTTGGATAAATAGGTTCGCTGTTATCTTGTTATAGAATGAAGGCTTTAGATATATAACACGATGTATTATTAGAGGGAGGACGATATCCCTTTTTATATCTTCTGGTTGAGTTTTAATAATTATTCCTTCTAGGGTTTGCTTTAGACAAGCCGAGAATCCAGAATAGGTGCGGTGATAATGATGCTTGTGTTGATAGAAATAATCTTCCTAGTTTGACTTCCCTTCTGCTGTGGAGTTATACTAGGGTTAAACCTTTAGAAAGTGGGTTGTAAGAGTACTAAGACTCTTTACGGCCCCTGTAGTATCTTCTTGTGCACTGAAGAGCTTTCGCTGCTCTACGGCTAGCTTATATATTAATCTAGGGTCAATTCCCTTTATATAATTAGCTGTAGATAAGTCTACTTTAATACTAACTAAGTCTTTAGCAGGAGTACCGGAGATAACTTATTGGCGTTTAGCTTGAAGCTGTTTGGTAATAAGCACTGTATTTGCGTTGGAAGAGGAGAAATTGTGCCCTTTATCGATAATAATATGAAGCCAGTGGAGATCTTAAAGCGGGGAATAATAGAGGCTATCTTGTAAGTAACTACAGTTCCGCATCCGGGTTGCACCAACGTAGGGACACTGGCACTGGTTGGCTGGGCCCCTAGACGGACGACGTCTATGCTTATCTGCCCTATTTAGAATTTCTTGTTTAAACCGGTTGCGACTGAATAAGACGATATCATATTTCGCCAACTTAGTCGCCTGAGGTAGCTCTGCCTTAGAATCTATAACTAGAATATTGAGGCCTCCTTCCGCTATATGTTTCTTGATCTCTAATTGCTACTAATGAAGCTGGCCTGTATAGTTAGACTTATCTTCTATACTAAAAGTTATAAGTACTTATAAGATTCCGCGGAACTATAATGATTGTGCCGCTGCATATAACGAGCTCCCGAGGTGGAGATGTGAATGCAGTACGACTATTTCGAGACGGTTTGATACAGATAAAGTAACGTGGGATAGCGTTTTTAAGTTTAGTTATATATTGCTCCATGTAATCTCCCGTTTCTTCTTTACGCCTTTTAAAGTAGGTTTGCTAAGGAATAGCATTCCGAGTAATTGTGGCAGCGGCCATACTTAATAATGTTCCGATTTTCTTTTGTACGGGTGGCGGTTCCTCATACTCTGGTGGGATTTAAGGGAGATGAAATCTAGTTGTTAGAATGACAGCTAGGCAAATAACGGTTTTTCCTAAGCCCTGCTAAGTTAGCTTCGATTAACATTACCACTATACACACTATATACTATAGTCTTAGAGAGTATACCGCCACGATTTGACTCGTAGTACCGCGGCATTTTAAGAAAGTAACTGTCCCTGGCTCTATAGTAGAATTTTTGGCCGTCTGGTGAGCGCCTTGCTTTAAGCCGTAGATTAAGCTGAAGTTGCGGAGCCGCTTCTTGCTGAATTATTAGGGTAGCAGACCGAGCTTGGTAAGGATAGAGCTTTGTTTTTAGACCCCTTAGAGGTTCGGAAGCATCTAAAGCGGTGGAGGAGGTAGAATTAAGTAACTCCTGGACAGCTTGGCGCGTGTATTGGTTTCTTATATTCTCCGGGGATGGATCTGGAGACGGAAGTTTATTAAAAAGGTAGAAGAGAGAGTATTCTTTGGCGCTTGCCCATTGGTCGAACTTTTGCTGTTTTCCTTGATCGCGGCGGCCGTACCACGTCACCGGATTAACGTTGATATTCCTTAGTAGCTCTTGTAAGGCTGCTTTAAGAGTTTTGCTGTGGCGGTTAATGAAGAGTCGTCCTATATTATAGGCAAGTAGATATATCCTAAAAATGCTCCCATTAGGCGCGCTAGGAATTTGGGCTCGAAATAAGAATATTTAAATCCACCCTGCATGTAATAGTTTGACGATATTATTTCTAAGGGCAGATTCTTGTTTAGCAGTTAGAGGAGGATAGTATACCTCGGCCCAATTCCATTTCGAAGCCTAAGTGAGCGAGTAGTAGGTTTTAAAGGAATAGCCTTTAAAAGAATTATTAAGATAAAGATATCCTAAACTGATATAGTTTAAAAGGCTTAGTCTGATTGCTGAGCAAGCTGATGTTGCAGGGGTGGATGGCTGCGTCGCAGAGGCAGATACGCATGACGATGTGAGTTTATTAGACGAAATTGGAAGGTCTCGTTTATACCGCTCTGAATGAGAATTTTGAAAGTGGCTTGGAACCTTAGCTGATGCCCATGATGAGGTTGTTACCTAAGGTTAAACGCAGGCCATTATATCAAGGGGCAATAAATACTAAATAGCAAGAGTATTCTTATATAGAAGGAGCGGATGGATGGATCGACCTAGTGGAGGTGAGGCAATAGGACCGCTTCGTCTCGGGTTTCTGTAGATTGTTCAGAGATAAAATTCTTAGCACCATGACATTTATATGCCTTGGTTGTTTCTGTCGAAAGAATTAAGCTGCTAAACTATTAATAAGTAACTAATATGACTTCCACCGCAAGTTAATAGATGAAATATAAACCGGAGTTGTTAAGCAGCTTAATTGTAATCCCTATACTAAAAGACCCTTGGTCGTTTATGACTTTAATAATAGATATCTTGCGGCTGTAAGAGCTATTTGCGTCTATATATTAATTTCATCTAACTCCTTTTTAACGATGGGACTAGTCCAGATAAGACTCTTACTATGGTATTTATTTATGTTAACCGCTTCTATAAATTTACACGCTCTACGGAAGCAGCCCCGGCTTTAGACTTTAACGTTAGTTGTTCTTTAAGCGAACGTATATAGCACTAACTATTAATATACGCATACTAGACTTTTGCGCTAGCATCTCTCTCCCTTGCTTTGAAGAGTTCTGAAGCACCTTGTTGATTGCGTGAATTTCTACTTTTTATATGGCGTCTCGTTTAGTTAAATAACCCTTCTGTAAAACCGTTGACCTTTCCCTCTTCTCTCTACGATAGTCTCTGTGCCACTCTTGTCTAAGCTAAGTTAATACTTCTTTGTATTTTGAAATTTGAGTTACGCCTTGCGCTTTTATTAGACTTTCTTCCGCGCTACCTTGACCGGATGATTGGCGAGGTTAATGCGGGCGGAGGAGGTTGGGGTGGTATGGAAGATTATAATGGACATAGGAAGGAATATAGAGATAAGTATTAGATGGTAGATCTAATAGATACTTGGCTAGGTAGAGCGTGCAGGCTAAAAGCTATAGATGCGTACGTTATTTATTTATAACACATGGCTGTAGTGAGCTGATCCGTACTATTAGATGTAAAAACTATCAGCTGTCTAATTTTTTCCCTGCTAGAGTGCTTGCTGTGGCTTGTACGTATGTTACCTTCTAAGACTATGGACTTGATATTGCGAGTAATAAGAGTATTTAGCTGGAAGAAGTGACAAGCGGGAAAGTTGATATGGAAGATTTTGATAAAGTGGTAAATATTTTAGGTTTATAAAAAAGGTGCCGCTAAAAAGCTTGCTCTTATGAGTGAGTTTTTACATTTTATTCTATGTACTCGTCACCCGCTTAGTATCTTTCCCGCCTTGCATTATAGCAATACTTAGACATCCGAACAACTAAGCAGGCTTAGGGATGCTGCAGCTACTTCCTAAATACTAGGGTCTGACCAAATGTTTTGGATTTACTTAGTTAATATTTTTAAATATACTAAGAGCTTAACTTAACCCTAAAAAGTGTACCTCAGAGGCCTTTTTTTCTTTCCACTCTTATTCTAGGAGTTTTGGCTTTATATTTTATTATTTGTACTTTTTAATAAATGCTAAAGTAGAAGACCTGCTGTATATTGGATTTTAATTTGTCAATTAAGGGAGCCTAAGTACCGCCAGCAGGTTCGATAAGCTGAGGGGATTTTTAGGCAACAACGACCAACCAGTAAATCAGCCCTACAACTGTTTCTTTGGGCGATAAACTGCGTTACCGCCCCAAAATACTATTCGCGACGGAGGGAATAATAAAAATAAGCCTCCGAGGCACAGCGCTTACATGCGTCAGCCTCCTTCCCCTGCCTATTACCTAAAAGGAAAAGTTAGTCCAGACCTCAAATACGCATTTCCACGTCAAGTCAGCTTTCTATTTTCGGCAAGCATCTTTTCACCATCTTAGCCATATTAGCATTTTTTTTTGTTTCTTTCACTTCCCCGTGTTTTAGGTGCGTTATTATCCTTCTTGCCCCTGGTATCTGACGTAATATATTATTTCCAGTTTTATTAGATGTTGTGAAGCAATCTAAACATCATTTGTTCTTTTCTTCCTCAAGGGCTATATTTAGTTTACCACGGACCTAATAATTTTGCTTATTGAACTGCTAAATAGTAGGATCTTTCTTTTTACTAAATATTCTATCTTTGACATCCCGAAGGCAGCATGGCGCCATTATGTTCGGTAACCACAGCCATGCCGTCTCTAATGCGATTATTTTGCTATATATAAAAGTTAGCCTTCTTCTTAACCCGCAGCAAGAACTATTAAAGCCGTTTATTCTACATCTCCTCCTCCCTATATCCCTTATATCCTCTATATAATTTTTTAAAATCTCTTATAATGTATTTTACTACGACTCTCTTCTCCGCTCTTACTCTATCCCTTATAGCTAGCTCCTTGCTTCTCCCCGCTGACGCCTACAAACGCGCGACCGACTACTTGGGCCAGGAAACGCAACTAACCTTCTTCGGCTACCCCGACAACTGCGACTCGACTGGGTGCTACTACTTAGAAACGGTATACTAATGCAGCAACCCTGACGGGTTATCGCGCAACGGCGCCCAAGGCGACGGCTCGTATAACAACCCGCTCTTAGTAGCCTTTTAGCCGGGCGGCAACTTCTAGTAATGCTAAATTATCTATATTGCGTATTTGCAGAAGTTTGGGATTTTAGATAGCCTGTGCGCTAGCTGTAATATGAACCATTTGGATATCTGGATCGACAGTAGCTGTAGTGATGATGCAAGCAATGTGTGTAGTTGTGAGGATTCATTGACGCCGGGTTCGGATCAGTACGTTCCCCCTTCACCCCTTGTACCTTCTCTTATTCCCTATCCTCCATACTCTTTCCTTTTCTGAATTTCTCTACGCGAAGCTTGATATACTACCCGTCCTTCCTATACCTTGATGCTAATGCGGCGACTTAGATATATCTACTACGGTATTATAGCCAACGATCTAAGCGTCTTTAACGTCGACTCCTCCCCGCTCTACGATAGCAGCTCACAGACGTGCACCGGTCATGTGTCAACTAAAAGTGGGAGAAGCGCGACGAGGCGGGCGAGGCGCAAAGCCTGGTGCCGAAGAGCAATGGCTTGATTCCACGCGAGCTGCTTAGGAAGCGCCAGACGGGAGCTTGTGCGGAGAATAGCTGCTAGTGTCCGTCATGTTAGTAAAACGAGAAGGTGCAGAGGGTTTAGGCTGGGTAGAAGTTATTTCCGGGCGATGGTTGAGCTAGAAAATTATTCAAGTTCCGTTTTTATATCTTTAGAACTAGTCACAAAGCTGTCGTCCTTTAGACTTTGAAATAATCCAAGATTCCGCTAGGTACATTATCTCTTCTTTATACCTGCAGTTCTAAGTATACTACTACATTTCTTTACTAAATAAAAAACCCTTTAGATCTTCTATGAGTATTCCAGTTACCTTCCAGGCCTTGTTTACTCTGTAGCTTACTCCGCAGTTATATGGTTGACGTATAAAAGCCTAATATACTGATGTTTATAAGCTTTGGCCAGGGATCGTCCTGTGGACTGTCCTATAGACCTATAAAGATAAGGAGTTAGTTAACGATTAAGATGCGAATATGATTTGTGACTAAAGATTTTCTAGGGATAATGGTGTGAATAGGGGACGATCAACCAAATTATTTGACACTCGCCGAAAAATTCAACCACTCTATTATATTCTTTAATTATAGTCCTGTCGCTCTTGTTGTAACTTAAGTATATACCTTTGGTCTGCGTCTAATCGTCCCTAAGACACCAATATCGGTCGTCGTATAGGCGGTTAAGATCCGTTATCTGGGGTTCGACTAGTTAATGGTACGTAATTGCTTTTAGTCTAAAAATACGTCCGAGAAACTATGATGACTTAAGCTAGTCCAGGATTGAGCTTTGTGTCTAAGCTAAAGCCTTAATGTTCTAGCTAAATGCCGTATGGCTATAGATAACGGTGTTTGAAAGGCTGCAACATGGTTAATATTTACACCATTAATGGCTCTTGGCCCCTGTCATTGCGATCCTAAGATTAATTAACATATTCGCGCCTCCTAATTTGATTTCTGCAGATTATGGCCTTTATACGCTACATCCGTGAACGTGTTATTAGTGAGTGGGTTTGACCTTAAATCCCTTATAGTTTAGCTCATTCCTAAATAGGACTAACACTTACCTATTAAGGCTAGCAGTCCAACTTTAACACTCCGGACGAGGCTATATAGTTTGTTAGTGGGTCCCTCTGTCGGGGCATAGATAACACATAACGGAATGAAGATCATGCAGGTAGTGTAGAACGAATAAGCCGGTAGATAAAGAATGGGTGGCTATTCCGAAATGGTGCCGCTGCGGCAGCGAGCTGTTAGGTTGTTGTTGTCGATTCAGGTTGAATTTAGCCTATTACCCTATCCTTGTTCTTATTTCGGGTGTACTACTACCCCCGTTTTAGTTACATACCCCCCTCCCTTTCCTATTTTAGATATCTACCTCATGTATAAATAGCTTCTTTTCTTTATAGTTAAATAGACAGAGTCCTTATTCTTTACTTACTCATCGGTGTACGGACTACTAATCGACAGTTATAAGCCCGGGTGACTTGCTATATTGCACCTATTTAACTAATTAATTTAACTAATCGTACCCCTTATTAAATACTTTATTCGTCTTTATAAGTACCTCTTAATATAACTTCTTAACCTACCTAAGCTGTTACTATAACGGTAATATTATCGAACTAAGCTAATTGGGACGAATAGATTAACCTTATTAGGCTTCGAGCTCAAACAGGAGACGTATAAAAATACGTCGACCCCTTAACTAAATAGGCTTAGTTGCCCCATTTGCTTAAACCAGTCTTTCCTAGGCCTTAAGATATAAAGTTAGGAACGACCTTATATGCAGCTCTCTCTAAGGACGAGAAGGACGAGCTTTGAATTCTCTATAAGAGGTATAAAATAGTAAAAAAGGAATATAAAAAGCAGAAAGCAGCTTTAACCTCCCTATAAAGCTATATTACTAGTGTAGTAGCCAGGAACCTTAACACCTATATACTGGGTATCGACTTAGTATATGACGCACTAGTGGCTCTTAAGGAGAGGGTTGCCCCTACTAATATAGTACGCGAGATATACCTATCTACTTAATATACTAAGGTTAAAAAGGGCCTAAAGAACTAGAACTTTAAGGCCTGGCTATAGCAGTAGGAGAAGATATACAACGACTGCAAAAAGATTAAATTGCCAGACGTACACAGCGACCGTATAATTAGAGATTTTCTACTAGCGGTAGAGCTAGTATCACCAAATTGGGCCTTGA
>Ga0307515_10008239_pt1 | contig 20370 bp, 18 predicted proteins | sample 17_EM_MG_FD_194513 | JGI IMG/M metagenome (GOLD analysis project Ga0307515, IMG submission 194513) | Populus trichocarpa ectomycorrhiza microbial communities from riparian zone in the Pacific Northwest, United States - 17_EM | ecosystem: Host-associated > Plants > Roots > Unclassified | place...
GTGAACAGATACAGGGCCACGGCACTGATCACGCCGAGGATCTCGATCCGGACGAAGACGTTCGGCCCGCCGCCGAACGCGGAGTAGCGGCCCTGCTCGCCGGGCCCGTTGATGAACAGCGCGGCCAGGGCGAAGACCACCGCCGCGATGAAGAACAGCAGGAACGTGGTCCGCACGACCACCTCCGGATCGCCCACCGTGTACAGGTAGTACGCGAGGGTCAGCGCGCCCATCAGGCACAGGTCGAGCGTCTGCGGGCCGACCCGGGAGGCCTGCGGCGCCCACAGCCCCGAGGCGATCTGGAAGAGGAAGAAGAGCACGGTCACCACCAGCCAGCCCTCCCGGCGCCGGCCGCCCTCGGCGCGCGGCCGGCGGGCGATGTCGACCACGAGCACCACCAGGGCGATGATCAGCCCGATCACCCGCAGATCCACCCAGGCCAGGTCGACGAACCCGGCGCGGTCCAGGGTGAAGCGGCCGCCGATGGCCACCAGGACCAGCACCAGGCCGGGGGCCACGAAGACGCGCGGATTCCGCAGCCAGGTCACGACACTCGCTCCGCCTCCGCCCGGTCGCCGACGAGCCGGCTGGTCACCAGTGCGAAGACCAGGCAGGCGCCGTAACCGAGCAGCGAGCCGTAGGCCGCACCGAGGATGCCGAGGCGCGGGATCAGCAGCAGGTACGCCGCGAAGCTCACCACGAAGCCGGCGATCTCCGCCGCCGAGACGAGCGCGCTGTGTCCCCGCGCGATGAGCAGGCCGAGGCTGATCCGCGACACCGCGTAGAGGCCGGCCGCGGCGACCAGCGGCAGCACGACCGCCTTGGCCGGCGCGTACTGGTGGCCGAAGACCGGGACGATGAGCAGGTACAGGCCGCCGGCCACGAGCGGGGCCACCACCAGGGCGTATGCGGCCGCGGCGACGACGATGGGCCGGGTACGCAGCCCGCCGGTGCGGTGGCTCGCCCGCCATCTGCCGAGGCGGGAGTCCGCGTACGCGCGCAGCGGCCAGGCCAGCAACTCGGTCATCGTGGCCACGGAGGCGTACAGGCCGAGGGCGGAGGTCGAGGCGAGCGCCGGCAGCGCCAGCCGGTCCGCCCGCAGCATCGCCATGTTGGACAGCGCGGCCGGGAAGAGGGCGAGACCCTCCTGGCGTACGAGCCGGTTGCGGCCCGCCGGGATGGGCGCCGTGGCCTTGGCCGGCAGCCGCAGCCAGAAGATCACGTAGGCGATGGTCGGCAGCACCCCCGCGACGAAGTACGCGAGGATCCACACGCCCGGTTGCGAGGCCCGGCCCACGAACAGCGCGATCAGCATCGCGAGCAGCAGCAACGATTCGAGCACCCGGGCGTACAGGTAGTCGCGCATCCGGCCGACGGCGATCGCGACCGCCCGGGTGGCCAGGATCGACGCCTCGGCGACCGAGTAGCAGGCGAGCAGCGCCACGATGGCCAGCCCGGGGTTGAGCCGGTGCGGCGCCACCGAGACGAACACCGCGGCGGCGACCAGCCCCAGCCCATAGGGCACGACCAGCAAGCGAGCGTACGCCCGGACCGCGGCCGCGGGCGCGGCATCGTGGTAGCTCGCGACGAAGCTGCGTTCCGTCCCGAGCAGCAGCACCTGGGTGGCGAGGTAGACCACCTGCAACATCAGGGCGACCTCGCCACGGCCGGACGGGCTCAGCGCGCGGACCATCAGAATGTTGGCGGCCATCGCCACGCAACCGGTCAGCACCTGCGAGGCGAGCAGTTGCAGGTACGGCTCATGCAGCTGGGTGCGGATCCAGGCAGCCGGATCGCCGCGGCGAGCGGGAGCGGACTGCTCCTGCGGCGCCGCGCGTTCCGCCTGCAGCTCACTCATCGGACTTCCCCTCGTCCGAGCTGCGCGGGGCGGGCAGGCCGGGTTTGGGTTTGTCTGGCTCGGACTTGTCGGCGGGATCGCCGGCCGCGGCGCGCTGGGCGTCGGTGATGACCACCCGGGCCTGCCCGCGCGCGACCGCGACCTCGCCGGGCGTGGGCTCGACCACGGCGTCGTCCGCCGCGTCGTCGGTGCCGATGGTGGCCTGGACGACGCGGGCCCGTCCGCGTGCGGTGCCGATCCGGGTCCGGGCGATGACGGTGAGGTCGTCGCCGCTCGGCGGGGCGCCGCCCTCGTCCGCGCCGCCGTCGCCGAACAGGTCGGAGACCAGCGCCGGGTCGGACGCCGAGGGCACCTGGTCGCCACGGTGCCAGGCCGCACCGGTCGGCAGCTTGCGCGGCAGCGCGTTGAGGACGGCGCCGGCGAGCCGGGCACCGACCCGCTCCAGCAGGTCCATCGAGCGCTGGACGTCGGCCGTGCGGGTGCGGTTGGCGCGCACCACGAGCAGCGCGAGGTCGGTCACCTTGCTCAGCACGGCGGCGTCCGCGACGCCGTGCAGCGGCGGCGCGTCCACGAGCACGACGTCGAAGCGTTCGGTGAGGCTGCGTACGGTGGTGCCGAGGTTGGGCGAGGCGAGGATCTCGCCGGGGTCGGGCGGCTGGCCGCCCGAGGGCAGCACGGTCAGCCGCCCGTCCAGCGAGTCCTGCAGCACGTCCGCCAGGCCGGCCGTGCCGGTCAGCACGTCGGACAAACCCCGGCTGGTATCCAGCGGCAGGTACCGGCCGATCCCGGGGTTGCGCAGGTTCGCGTCGACGAGCACCACCTTGGCGCCGGTCTCCGCCATCGCGATGGCCAGGCCGCAGGCGACGGCGGTGGTGCCCTCCTTCGGGTTCGAGCCGGTGAGCAGCAGCGAGGTGCCGCGTGCGCCCTCGCTTCGCATGCTGGCGACATCGGGCAGCAGGCTGCGCAACCGGCGGAACCCCTCGGCGAGCGCCTCGCCCGGATAGCCGGTCCGGCCGAACCGGCCGCCGATCGAGATGACGCCGACCGAGCCCAGGCCCAGCCGGCGCAGGTCGTCGTCCTCGGCGACGGTCTTGCGGGTGGCCTCCCGCACCGCGACCAGGACCGCGCCGATCAGCAGGCCGAGCACGGCCGAGAAGCCGATGTTGCGGGCCAGGTTGTCGCTCTGCCGCACGGTGACCGGATTCTGCGCGATCGAGACCGACGGCCCGGGCCCGTCCGCGCCGGCGACCGGCGGGTCCAACTGCTTGGCCAGATCGATCAGTACGGCGGTGGCGGTCGTGACGATGGCCAGGCTGCGCTCCGCGGACGCCGTGGTCGCGGTGACGACCAGCAGGTCGGTGCCCTCCTGCACCTGGGCCGCGAGGCTCTTCTGCACCTCCTCGGTGCGCAGCGACGGACCCAGCGTGGTGACCACGCTCTCGGCCACCCGCGGGCCGGTGAGCAGCGCGATGTACGAGTTGATCCGGCTCGCCTTGGCGTCCGGGTCGCCGGTGCCGGTGGTCACGAACAGCACCATGGACGACTGGTAGGCCGGCGGCGCGTTCAGCGTCAGCCCCGCGGCGATCCCGGCGGCGAGCAGCACCGGCACGACGAGCCAGGCCCACCGGCGACGGCAGGCCCGGACGTACTCACGCAGTTCCACGTTTGGCTCTCCCGGTGCTCACGACTGCTCGGACAGCGCCGCGCGGGCGGCGGCTCGTCGGCCCTTCTTTCCGGCCGTCGCCGACCGGGTCAACACGGCTTCGAAACGTTCGAAGAGCAGGTCGCGGGAGAACTGTTCGACCGCGAGGCGGTGCGCGGCGGCACCTGCCTGTTTCAGCCACGGCTCGTCGCGGACGTGCTCGGCCAGCACGACGCCCGCGCCGTCGGCGTCGTACGGGTCGAGCACCAGCCCGGCACCCGACTCGTGCAGCAGGTCGGCCTGCCAGCCGCCGTAGTTGATGGCGATGGGCCGGGCGGCGGCGAGCGCGTCGAAGAACTTGTTGGCCGAGTTGTCCCAGAGCGCGCGGACCGGCCGGACGAAGCTGGTCGACAGGGTGGCCGCGCCGAGGATCACCGGCAACTCGGCCTTGGGCACCTTCTCCCACATGTGCACGGTCTCGTCCAGCAGCCCGTGCTCGCTCGCGAGCCGCCGGGTGGCGTCCCATTCCTTGCCGTGGCCGACGATCAGGACCTGGGCGTCCGGGTCCCGCTCGCGCATCGTCCGGGCGGCCCGGACCAGGTACTCCACCCCGTTCACGGCACCGAGGGCGCCGGTGTAGACGATCAGCGGCCGGTCGCCGAGCCAGCGGTGCTCCGCGCGGAAGCGCCGCACCGCCTCCGGCGACACGTCGAACATCGCCAGGTCGGCGGCGTTCGGGATCATCGTGGTGCGGGTGCCCGGGCGCCGGGCGGTGACGCCGGCCGCCATCCCGGGGGAGAGGGCGATGACCTCCTCGGCGTTGCGGTAGGCGAAGCCCGCGAGCGCGCCGGCCAGAGCGCGGGCGACCGGGTTGCGCAGCGCGCCCATCTCGATGGGCACCTCCGGCCAGAGGTCGCGAACCTCGAAGACGAACGGCACCCGGCGCAGCTTGGCCGCGATGACGCCGGGGACCGCGACGGTGAGCGGGGTGCTGGTGGCGAACACCAGGTCGGCCTTCAGGGCGGCGGCCTTCGCCGCCGCCAGGATCATGAACTCGGCGAACGCGCGCAGCCGCCGGGCATAGGACATGTGGTTCGAGTACGGCACCGCGAACCAGTGCACCTGGATCCCGTCGTCCTCGGTCCGGCGCCAGCCGAGCTTGCGCTTGCCGCCGGTGATGTCGGTCGTGATGACGTGCACGGTGTGCCCGCGCTCGACCAGCCGGCGGGCCTGCTCGTAGGACCGGATGCCGCCGGTCATCTGGGGGTTGCAGTAGTACTGGTGGATGTAGACGATGCGCATCCCGCCGTCACCCTCTCTGCTCGGCTGCCACCGCCCGGACGGCGTCCACGACGCGTTTCCGGTCGTGGTCGGTGAGTGCGGATCCGCTCGGCAGGCACAGGCCGCGGCGGAACAGGCCGGCGCTGACCGCGCCGCCCCGCATGACGCAGTCCTGGAACACCGGCTGCAGGTGCATCGGCTTCCAGGCGGGCCGGGCCTCGATGTTCTGCCGGCCGAGCTGTTCGATGATCCGGTCGCGGCCGGCGCCGAACTCCTCGGCGTCGACCAGCAGGCAGGTCAGCCACCAGTTGGGCCGGCCGTAGTCGGCGATCGGCATGAAGGTCAGGCCGGGCAGATCGCCCAGCGTGGCGCGGTAGTAGTGCGCGGTCTCCCGGCGGGCGGCGACGAGGTCGCCGAGCCGCTGGACCTGGCCGCGGCCGACGGCGGCGAGCAGGTTGCTGAGCCGGTAGTTGTAGCCGATGGTGCGGTGTTCGTAGTGCGGCACCGGCTCGCGGGCCTGGGTGGCGAGGTGCCGGGCCTGCCGGGCCACCCGGCCGTCGTCGGTGACGAGCATGCCGCCGCCCCCGGTGGTGACGATCTTGTTGCCGTTGAAGGAGAGGACCCCGGCCAGCCCGAACGAGCCCGCCGGGCGGTCGCGGTAGGACGCGCCGAGCGCCTCCGCGGCGTCCTCGACGAGCGCCACGCCGTACCGGTCGCAGGCGGCCAGCAGCGGGTCGTAGTCGGCGCACTGGCCGTACATGTCCACCGTGATCACGGCCCGGGGCAGCTGGCCGCGCTCGGCCCGGCCGCGCAACTCGTCGGCCACCAGGGCGGGATCGACGTTCCAGGTGTCCGCTGTGCTGTCCAGGAAGACCGGCCGGGCGCCGAGGTACATCACCGCGTTCGCGGTCGCGGCGAAGGTGAACGACGGGACGAGCACGGTGTCGCCGCGGCGTACGCCGGCCGCCACCAGCGCCAGATGCAGCGCCGCGGTGCCGCTGCTGAGCGCCACCGCGTGCCGGACCCCGACCAGATCGGCCACCTGGGCCTCGAACGCGTCCAGATCCGGCCCGACCGGCGCCACCCAGTTCGAGTCGAACGCCTCCAGCAGCAGCTTGCGCTCGCTCTCGCCGACGTCCGGCGGGGACAGGTAGATCCGCGCGTCAGTCATGGACCCGCGTCCGTACCGCCCAGAGCGGCCAGGCCGGGTGCAGGCCCTGCCGCTGGATCCACATCGGCGAGTCGCCCGGGTGCATCGGGGCCCGGAGCGTGGTGGCGAAGCTGCGGTAGCCGGCCTCGCGGACGGTGCGCACATCGCGGTCGAGAAAATCGATGGTGTGCCCGTACGGTGCGGCGAAGTCCCGCACCTGGACGCCGAGCTCGTCCTCGATCTCGTGCTTCGAGTCGAGGATCTCGTGGCGTGCGGACTCGTCGTCCTGATCGGCCAGCCGCGGGTGCGAGACGGTGTGCGAGCCGAAGTGGCAGCCCGCGGCGAGCAGGTCGCGGCAGTCCTGCCAGGTGAGGTTGCCGGGCTGCCCGATCAGCCCCGAGGTCACGAAGAAGGTGGCCGGGACGTCGAGCTCCCGCAGCATCGGCACGACCACGTCGCGCCAGGTGAGGTGCCCGTCGTCGAAGGACAGGCAGAACGTCGGCCCGGTGAGCTCGCGCCGCCCGTCCAGGACGGCCAGCGCGTCGTCCCAGGAGATCAGCTGCCCGATCCGGGAGAAGGCCCGCAGGTGCCGGCGCAGGTCCTTGGCGTAGCCCGGCGGCACGTCGTGATAGAACGGGAAGTAGAGGCTGGCGGTGCTCGGCAGCCGGCGGAACATCCCCGCGGGCGCCAGCACCCGGCCCTGGACCCGAGGGCGCGCCCGGAGCCGGCTGCGCAGCTCCAGTTCGTTGAGGCGTCGCTTGATCCGGGTCGGCGTCTGCATGCCGGCACCCCTCCCGTTGGTCGGCTTACCCGCCTCACCCACCTTGACAAATGGACGGTGGGTAGCGTCAGTAGCAATTGTCATATTGAACGCGAGGGAAATTCACATCAATTCACGAAGCACCCGGACGGGCCTTGCGGAATGAACAGACGGCGGGGCATCATCCGCCTCAAGGCCTATTTCCGAGCCGCCCCCGAGGGGGACCACATGCTTCGATTGGAACGGGTCGAGCCGAGCGCTGCGCTCTGGGCCGACCGTGCGGCGTATCCCGATCGTCTGATCTTCCACACCGAGCAGTGGCTGCGGTTCGTGGCCGAGTCGCAGCGGGCCGAGCCGGTGCTCGCCAGGGTGATGGACGGTGGGACCAGTGTCGGTCATTTCACCGGTCTGCTCGTCAAGCGGTACGGCCTGCGCATCCTCGGCAGTCCGATGGCCGGCTGGACGACCTCCTACGTGGGCTTCAACCTGGACCCGGCGATCCCGCGCCGGGCCGCGCTGGCGGCGCTGATGCCGTTCGCGTTCCGCGAGCTCGGCTGCGCGCATCTGGAGATCCGCGACCGCGGGCTCGTCGAGGCGGATCTCGAGGGGCTGGGCCTGCGCTGGGCCGCGGCCCCGACCGCGGTGATCGATCTGACCCCCGGCGAGGACGCCCTTTTCGGCGCGATGGCGAGCGCCTGCCGCCGCAATATCCGCAAGGCGGCCAAGTCCGCGGTGGTGATCGAGGAGGTGACCGACGATCCGGAATTCGCCGACGAATTCTACGACCAACTACGCGACGTATTCGCGAAACAGAATCTGGTGCCGACCTATTCGATCGAGCGGGTCCGCTCGCTGATCCGCAATTTGGCCCCATCGGGGCGGATATTGCTGTTGCGGGCACGTGATGGGGAGGGGCGGTGCATCGCGACCGCGGTGCTGCCCTGGTATCACCGCACCATGTATTTCTGGGGCGGTGCCAGCTATCGGCAGCACCAGCAGCTGCGCCCGAACGAGGCGCTCATCTGGCACGCGTTGCGCTGGGCCAAAAGCCGCGGGGTCACCGAGTTCGACTTCGTCGGCGGGAATTCCTACAAGGCGAAGTACGGCACCACCGAGGTGCCGGTGCCGTGGGCGCGCCGCTCCCGTTCGCCGCTGGTGGCCGGCCTGCGCGACGCCGCCAAGGAGGGCTTCGCACTCAAGCAGCGCGCCGTCGCCCGGCTGTCCCGGGTCCGCTCGGCGAGCTAGCGCGTCCTAACAGGACACACCAGCTCGCCGTACGGTGGGCCGGGCTTGGTCAGCGCGCCACGCCGAGCTGATAGATGGTGGTGGTCTCGTAGGTCTGCCCGGGCCGCAGCACCGTCGACGGGAAGTTCGCGTGGTTCGGCGAGTCCGGGTAGTGCTGGGTCTCCAGGGCGAAGCCGTCGCCCTGCCGGTACATCCGGCCGCTGGTGCCGACGAGCGTGCCGTCGAGGAAGTTGCCGCCGTAGAACTGGATGCCCGGCTCGGTGGTGAGCACGGTCAGCTGCCGGCCGCTCGCCGGATCGGTCGCCTTGGCCGCCACCTCCAGCCGCTTGTACGTGTTGTCCCGGCGGTCGAGCACCCAGTTGTGGTCGTATCCGCGGCCGATCACCAACTGGGCGAAGCCGTCGCGGTTGCGCTCGCCGATGGCGGTGGCGCGCCGGAAGTCCATCGGGGTGCCGGCCACCGGGTCGATCGCCCCGGTCGGGATCAGCGTGGCGTCCACCGGCGTGTACTTGCTCGCGTTCAGATAAAGCCGTTGGTTGTCGATCGTGCCGGAGCCCTCGCCGGCCAGATTCCAGTACGTGTGGTTGGTGAGGTTGATGATCGTCGGTTTGCTGGTCGTGGCCGCGTAATCCATCCGGATCTCGTGATCACGGGTGAGCGTGTAGGTCACCGTGGCGCGTAACTCACCCGGGTAGCCCTGGTCGCCGTCCGGGCTGGTGAACCGCAGCCGCAGCGCCACGCCGTCGGGGGTGTTCAGCGGGGTGGCCGCCCACACGTGCTTGTCGAATCCGATCGTGCCGCCGTGCAGGCTGTTGGGCGCGTTGTTGATCGGGAGTTGATAGCTGGCGCCGTCGAGGGTGAACTGGCCCTTGGCGATGCGGTTGGCATATCGGCCGGTAATGCATCCGAAGTAGGGGCTTTTCGTCTCGTAGTCGGCGAGATTGTTGAAACCGAGCGCCACGTTGGCCGACCGGCCGTGCCGATCGGCGGTCTCGATGGTCTGCAAGATGCCGCCGTACGTGAGAATCCGCACCCGCATCCCGTTGTTGGTGAGCGTGTAGCGGTCGACGGCGACCCCGCCGGCCGTCGTCCCCCAGGCTTCCTTGGTGATCGTCGCGGGGCCGCCGGCGTACGATGTGGACGCGCCGACCAGGCCGAGACCGCCGACCATGAGTGCAACTGCGCTGAGCCGGACAGCGGTCCGGCGAACGGATCCCTGGTGCATCGTGCCTCGCCTCTCTCGAGGGCGCCACGCCGCCCCGGGAGTCCGCATCCCCGAGGCTTGCGGAAACGCTCCAATGACGCTGGAAACCAGCCGGTAACATAGACGAAATCAAGAGTGCGCACTCGACGCTACAATTCGCTCACAAAGCGTGTCAACACTCGTAAATGTCGATCTATCTATTGCAGGTATTGGCGCCGAGAAAGCGCGTTTGCCCCGATCCGCAGGCGTATTCGGCGTAATGTGCGGTGGGCGCGGGGTGGCCCGCACGGGGGACGGGATGGACGAACGCACGGCCGACTTCGTACAGGTGTTCCGGGCTTTCCTCGAGGAAGTGGTGGACTCCCACCGGCTCACCCAGCTGCAGGGCGAGGCCGGGCTGCCCGCTGTGCTGCGGGCCCACCTGGGTGTCGACCCCGACCGGCTGCCGGTGGTCACCGAGGAGGTTCCCGGCCACCTGTTCGTGGATCTGGACATCGCGCTGGCCGAGCTCCAGCAGTGCAGCCCGGAGCACCAACTGGTCGGAATCGGCGGCGGCGAGCAGCGCCGGCACCATTCGCTGAGCGAAATCCTGGAGAGCGCCGCGCGGTTCGGGCAGTTCCCGGTCGCGGCGGTCGACTACGGCAGCATCGCCACCGGCCCCGACGACGCCCGCCAGGCGGTGTCGTTCGGGCTGCGGCTGTTCACCTTCGACGAGGCCCCGGTCGCGGTCCTGCAACGCTCGGCCGACCAGCGGCGCGGCGACCCCACGGCCCGGATGGAGATCCTGACGCCGGCGGACGGCGTGGCCGCCCGGCTGATCAGCACCGTGCGGGCCGTGATGCTGCAACGCTCGGTGTTCCGCGGGCAGGTCCTGTCGCTGGGCGGATCGGCATACGAAGCCGGCGTCGGCGGCATCACCTTCCACCGGCGGCCGGCCCTGACCGCGGACGATCTCGTGCTGCCCGCGGGCGTGCTGGACCGGGTACGCCGGCATATCCAGGGCGTGGTGCAGCACCGGGACCGGCTGCTCGCGGCCGGCCAGCACCTCAAGCGTGGCCTCCTGCTGCACGGCCCGCCGGGCACCGGGAAGACGCACACGGTGCGCTACCTGCTCGGCGCGCTGCCGGAGCTCACGGTGGTCCTGCTGGCCGGCCCGTCGATCCAGTTCGTGACCGAGGCCGCGCAGCTGGCCCGGGCGCTGCAAACAGCGCTGGTGGTTCTGGAGGACTGCGACCTGGTGGCCGAGGACCGCGACCTGCACTCCGGGGCGCAGCCGCTGCTCTTCGCGGTGCTCGAGGCCCTCGACGGGCTCAGCGACGACGCCGACGTCGCCTTCCTGCTGACCACCAACCGGGTCGACGTGCTCGAGCCCGCGCTGGCCCAGCGGCCCGGCCGGGTCGACCTCGCCGTCGAGGTGCCGCTGCCCGACGAGCCCGCCCGCCGGCAACTGATCGCCCTGTACGCGCGCAGCCTGCCGTTCAGCCCCGCCGCCCTGGACAGGGCCGCCCGGCGCGCGCACGGGACCACCGCGTCGTTCGCCAAGGAACTCGTCCGCCGGACCGTACTGATCGCCGCCGAGGCCGACCGCGACTGCACCGACGCCGACCTCGAGCAGGCCTTGGAGGAGATGCTCTCGGAGACCCAGGCCATCACCCGGTCCCTGCTCGGCGCCACCGAACCCGGCGCCGACCACCCCTGACCGCCGCCTGGCATCCTTGGCGACATGCCTCCGGTGTCTGGGAAAGGACCGAGCATGACCATCCCGCGGTTCCACCTCGCCATGCCCGTCGACGATCTCGCCGCCGCGCGGAGCTTCTACGGCGAGGTCATCGGCTGCGAGCCGGGCCGCAGCTCGGACACCTGGATCGACTGGAACCTACGTGGTCACCAGTTCGTCACGCACCTCGCCGCCGGGCGCCCGCGGGCGGTGCACAACCCGGTGGACGGGCACGACGTGCCGGTCCCGCACTTCGGCCTGATCCTGACGATCGCCGAGTTCCACGAGCTGGCCGCGCGGCTGCGGGCGGCGGGCACGGCCTTCGTGATCGAGCCGTACCTGCGCTTTGCCGGGCTCCCGGGCGAGCAGTGGACGATGTTCCTGCACGACCCGGCCGGAAACGCCCTGGAGTTCAAGGCGTTCGCCGACGACGCGCAGATTTTCGCAGTCTGACGCGTGTTTCCGGGCTCAGTCGTGAGTGGGACGACTCCGTCCTGTCCCTCGGCGCACTTCTCGTAGGCCATTGCCGCTTCGTCGGCGGAGGACTCGGCCCGGTCCGGCCAGAAGAGTAGGTCGAAGCTCATGCTCGCTCCCGGGTCAGGTCTTCGGCGGCCAGGGCCAAGCGGCGGACGCCCTCGTCGAGCCCGTTTGGTGGGGCCGCGCCGAAGGTCAGGCGGAGGTGTGGCGCGGCCGGCTCGGCGGCGTACCACGGGCGGCCCGGGAAGACGAACACCCCGCGCGCGACGGCCGCGGCGGCCAGCGCCACGTCGTCGGTGCCGGCGGGCAGGCGGACCCAGAGGTGCAGCCCGCCGGTCGGCACCCGGGCCGGGACCCAGGTCGGCAGGTGCCGGGACAGCGCGGTGAGCAGCACGTCCCGGCGCTGGCGCAGCGCGGTCCGCACGGTCTTGCGGTGGCGTTGCCAGGCCGGCGAGGAGACCAGCTCGAGGGCCGCGTCCTGTAATGGCCCGGCCACGAAGAAGTCGTCGACGACCCGGACCGCGCGGAGCCGGGCGCCGGCCGGGCCCCGGGCGCCGATCGCGGCCACGCGCAACGCCGGGGCCGTGGACTTGGTCAACGACCGGACGTACACGACATGCCCGTCGGGGTCGTCGGCGGCCAGCGGAGGCGGCGGGTCGCCGTCGATGCTCAGGTCCCGCGCGTAGTCGTCCTCGATCAGGAAGGCACCGGCCGCCCGCACGGCGTCCAGCACCGCGGCGCGCCGGCCCGGAGCCAGCACCGCCCCGGTCGGGTTGGCATAGAGCGGCTGACAATAGAACAGCCGCGCCGCCGTACGAGCGAAGACAGCGGCCAGCAGATCGGGACGCACGCCGTCGGCGTCGGCCGGCACCGGGACCACCCGCAGCCCGGCACCCCGCGCCGCGGCGATCGCGCCGAGATAGGTGGGCGCCTCCACCAGCACCGTGTCACCCGCGCTGGCGAGCGCCCGGAACGCGGTCGACAACGCCGCCTGGCCGCCGGCGCAGATCACCATGTCCTCGGCGGTGAGGCCGCCGCCGGCCCCACGGGCGAACCAGGCGCGCAGATCCTCCCGCCCGGCGACCTCGCCGCGCTGCCACGCGGCCGGCCGCCGGGCGGCGCGGGCGAGCGCGGCGCCGAGCGCGGCGGTCGGCAGCAACTCCGGGTCGAGATATCCGCCCGACAGCAGGGCGGTGCCCGGCCGCGGGCTGGCCAGCAGCGCCGCGAGCGCGTCCTCGCCGTCCGGGCGCGGGCCGAGCGCCACCGCCTGCCAGGACAGATCGGGCGCGGCCGGGTGACCGGGCCGCTCCGCCACGAAGGTGCCCCGGCCGGGGAGGGCCTCGACCAGGCTCTCGGCCACCAGCGCCCGGATCGCTCGCTGCACCGTCTGCGGCGAGGCGTGATGCCGGGCGACCAGCTCGCGCACCGACGGCAGCCGCGCCCCGGGCGTGGCGCCGGCCACCTGCCGCCGCAGATCTTGAACAACGCGATCGCTGGCGTTATCGTCAAACATGAGGGCCAATAGTAACGTTATCGTCCGGCCGCGAACAGCAGGTCTCCTCCTCGGATCGCTCGGCGTGCTCGGCTTCAGCCTGTCGCTGCCGATGACCAAGGTGGCGCTGACCGGGCTCGACCCGTGGTTCATCGCGTTCGGCCGGTCCGTCGGCGCGGGGGCGCTGGCGCTGGCATATCTGGTGGTGACCCGGGCCAGGCTGCCCACCGGCGGACAGTTGCGACGGCTCGGCGTGGTGGCCATCGGGGTGGTGGTGGGCTTCCCGCTGTTCACCTCGATCGGGCTCACCATGCAGACCTCGGCGCACGGCGCGGTCGTCGTCACGCTGCTACCCGCCGCGACCGCCGTCCTGGCCGTGCTCCGGGCCGGCGAGCGCCCGTCGCCACGTTTCTGGCTCGCCAGCGCGGGCGGCCTGGTCTCCGTGCTGGCGTTCGTGATCATCAGTGGCGCCGTCCGCGGCGGGGTGAGCACCGCGGATCTCTTCTTCCTCGCGGCGGTCGGCTTCTGCGCCCTGGGTTACGCGGAGGGCGGGATGCTCGCCCGCGACCTCGGCGGCGCGCAGACGATCTGCTGGGCCCTGATCGTGGCCCTGCCCGTCACGGTGCCCGTCACCACGATCGTGGCGCTGCACGCCGCCGCCGGCCCGAACCACTTTCCCACCGAGGTCACGACCACCGCGTGGCTCAGCTTCGCCTACCTGACCACGGTGTCGATGTTCCTCGGCTTCATCGCCTGGTACGCGGGCCTGGCCCGAGGCGGCGTCGCCCGGGTCGGCCAGGTCCAACTGGCCCAGCCGGCGGTCACCATAGCCTGGTCGGCACTGCTGTTGAGCGAGCCGATCGGCGCGCTGACCATCATCTCCGCCCTCGCGGTCCTGGCCAGCGTCTTCGCCACCCAACGCGCCCGCTGAGCAAATCTCGACCTTTCCCGCCCGCGCTCGGGCTAGCGGTCGACGACGCGGAAGCGTAGCGCTGTGCCGGGGCGTGCCTGGGCGATTCCGCCGAGCGCCTCGGGTTCGACCACGGCCACCACCGGATAGCCGCCTGTCGTCGGGTGGTCGGCGAGGAAGATCAGTGGCTGGCCGTTCGCCGGCACCTGCACCGCCCCGAGCACCACTCCCTCGCTGGGCAGCTCTCGGGTCACCGCTCTGGTCAGCGGCGGACCGATCAGGCGGGCGCCGACCCGGTCGGTGAGGGTCGACACCGCATAGCTCGCCGTGCACAGGGTTTCGATGGCCTCGGTGGTGAACCAGTCGTCGCGCGGGCCGAGGCGGATGCCGACCGTCAGTTCGTCCGGCAGCGCGGGGTAGGGGGCCAGGTCGACGCCGGGCGGCGGCCCGAGCGGCGTTCCCAGCGGCAGCACGTCGCCATCTTGCACCTGGGGTGGGCCGAGGCCCGACAGCGTGTCGGTGGCCCGGCTGCCCAGCACCGGCGGCACCGCGATGCCGCCGCCGACGGCCACGTACGCGCGAAGTCCGGTCGTCGCCCGTTCGATGCGCACCTTGGCCCCCGCCGGCACGGCCACCGGCAGCGCCCAACTCGCGGGCCGGTCGTCGACCCACACCGCGCACCCGGCGCCGGTGACCGCGAGCGTGACCGCCTTGCTCGGGCGCAGCACGCAGCCGCCCAGGGTCACCTCCAGCCCGGCCGCGTCCTCGGGGTTGCCGACCAGGCGGTTGGCCAGCCGCAGCGCGCCCGCGTCGAGCGCGCCCGCCCGGGGCACCCCCAGGTGCGCGAGGCCCACCCGGCCGAGGTCCTGGATCGTGCTCCGGACGCCGGCCCGCACTACCTCCAAGGTGGCGGTCACCGGACCGCCTGCGGGACGAACCGCACCCGGGTGCCGGGCACCAGCAGCGTCGGCGGATCGGCGTCGAGGTCGAACAGGCGGATCTCGGTGTGCCCGATGCACTGCCATCCGCCGGGGGACGCGTTCGGGTACACCGCGCCGAACTCGCCGGCCAGCGCCACCGTCCCCGCGGCCAGGCGCGGCCGGGGCGAGTCCCGGCGGGGCACGTGGTAGCGCTCCGGGAGGCCGGTCAGATAGGCGAATCCCGGCGCGAACCCGCAGAACGCCACCGTGAACAGGGTGCCCGTGTGCACCGCCAGCACCCCGGCCCGGTCGGTGTGCCACAGCCGGGCCACGTCGTCGAGGTCCGGGCCGTCGTACACGGTCGGGATCTCCACCAGGCCGGCGGCGGTGGGATCGAGCTCGGCCGCCGGGGTGATCCGCAGCGTGCGTAACTCCGCCGCCACCCGGGCCGGGTCGGTGACGCCGTCGAGCAGCACCGTCTGCGCGGCCGGCACTATCTCGTCGGCGTGCAGCGCCCCCGTGGCGCGCCGCTGCAGCAGGCTGCGGTACCAGGCCGGCACGTCGGTGGGCGCATCGCACTCGATGAGCAGCGCGGCGCGCCCGGTTCGCAAGACGCGCATCAGAGCTCGTAGGTCCGATCCCGCACGTCCGTGATGAACATGTAGCCGGGGGCGTGCGAGATGGCGAAGGTCGGGCGCGAGGCGACCACCGCGGCCTGCGGGGTCACCCCGCACGCCCAGAAGACCGGCACCTCGCCGTCCCTGACCGGCACGGCGTCGCCGAAATCCGGCTTGCTCAGATCCGCGATGCCGAGGCCCGCGGGGTCGCCGATGTGCACCGGAGCGCCGTGCACGGCGGGATAGCGGCTGGTGACCCGGACTGCCGTGGCCACCAGCGGCGCCGGGATCGGCCGCATCGTCACCACCATCGGCCCGGTCAGCGCGCCCGCCGGGCGGCACGCGACGTTGGTGCGGAACATCGGCACGTTGCAGTCCTCCTCAAGGTGGCGCACCGGCACCCCGGCCGCCAGCAGCGCCTGCTCGAAGGTGAAACTGCAACCCAGGAGTACCGCTACGAGATCGTCGCGCCAATACTGCGTCACGTCCGTGGTCTCCGCGACGCACTCGCCGTCGCGCCACACCCGGTATGCGGGGATGTCGACGCGCAGGTCGGCCGAGGGCGCCAGCACGGTGGTCGGCTGACCGGGCTCGCTGACATCGAGCACCGGGCACGGCTTCGGGTTGCGCTGCGCGAACAAGAGCAGATCAAAGGCCAGCTCGCGCGGTACGGCGATCAGGTTGGCCTGGGTGTAGCCGGGCGCCCAGCCGGCCGTGGGCACCCGCAGCCCGCCGCGGAACAGTTGCCGTGCCGCGGCCGGGTCGCCGAGCGGGGTGAGCGTGCTGTGCATGGTGGCTTCCGTTCTCTACAGGCCCAGGTAGGCGCGGCGGACATCGGCGGAGGCGGCGAGCTCATCGGCCGGCCCGGCGGCGACCACCGCGCCGGTCTGCAGCACGTAGGCGCGGTCGGCCAGCTCCAGCGCCGCGCGCAGGTTCTGCTCGACCAGCAGCATGGTGGTCCCCGTCGCGCGGATCGCGGCGAGCACCTCGAACACCATCTGGGTGTACTTCGGGGAGATGCCCAGCGACGGCTCGTCCAGCATCAGCAGCCGGGGCCGGCTCATCAGGGCCCGGCCCAGCGCGACCATCTGCTGCTCGCCGCCCGAGAGCGTGCCGGCGCGCTGGCCGGCCCGCTCGGCGAGGATCGGGAACAGGCCGTAGACCCGCTCCAGCTCCGCCGCCCGTTCCTGGGTGGTGCGGTGATAGGCGCCGAGGTACAGGTTCTGCAGCACCGTCTGGTGGGCGAAGAGCCGACGACCTTCGGGTACGAGCACCGCGCCGAGCCGGGCCACCCGGTGCGCCGCGAGCCGGGTGACGTCGACGCCCTGGAAGGTGACCGAGCCACGGATCGGCCGGTGCAGCCCGGAGATCGCCGACAGCAGCGAGCTCTTGCCGGCGCCGTTGGCACCGACCAGGGCGACGAGCTCGCCCTCGGCGACGTCGAGATCGACGCCGCGCAGCGCCACCACGCCGCCGTAATCCAGGTGCAGGCCGCGAACGGTGAGCATCATGCCGCCTTCCCGAGGTAGGCCTCGACCACCGTGGCGTCGCGCATCACGTCCGCCGGTTCGCCCTCGGCGATCTTCTGTCCATAGTGGAGAACGACGAGCCGGTCGCAGAGCGGCATGATGACCTCCATGACGTGCTCGACCATGACGATGGTGACCCCGTCGGCGTTGATCCGGCGGACGATCTCGACCGCCTCGTTGGCCTCGGTGGGGGTGAGGCCGGAGAGCACCTCGTCGAGCAGGATCAGCCGCGGCTCGGTGGCCAGCGCCCGGCCCATCTCGAGGCGCTTCTTCCACGCCGCGGTCAGTCCCGCGGCCGGCGCGTCCGCCACCGGTCCGAGCCCGATCGCCTCGACGACCCGCTCGGCCCGCCGGCGTGCCACCCCGCTGTTGCGGTGCCGCACGTACGCCGCGGTGGTGAGGTTTTCCAGCACGGTCATCGAGGCGAAGACCCGCATCAGCTGGAACGTGCGACCCACCCCGGCGCGGGTCGCCTCGTGCGGCGCCCAGCCGGTGACGTCGCGCCCGTCGAAGAACAGCCGGCCCGAGGTGGGCCGCAGCGCGCCGGCGATGCTGCCGAAGAGCGTGCTCTTGCCGGCGCCGTTGGGTCCGATCAGCCCCAGCAGCGCCCCGTTCTCGACCTCGAAGGAGATGTCCCGGTTGGCCCACAGCCCACCGAACCTGGTGGAGAGCTTCTCGACCCGCAGCAGCGTCATGGTGTCGCCTCCGTCCGCCGGACCCGTTTCACTAACCGCTGGACGAGGGCGAGGATGCCGCCCGGCTCGGTGACCGCCACGATGGTGATGAGCGCGCCGTAGATGAGCAGGTCGATCGAGCGGCCGGTGCCGGAGAACTCGTGCCGGGTCACGTCCTGCACGATCACCAGCACCCAGGCGCCGAGCAGCGGGCCCCAGAACCGGCCGGCACCGCCGAGCACCGCCATCAGCGTGAACGACACCGACAGGTCCAGGCCGAGGCCCGACTGCGGGTCGATGAACAGCACGTACATGACGTAGAAGCCGCCGGCCAGGGCGGTGACCGCGCCGGACACCGTCGCGGCGGCCAGCTTGTAGCGGTGCACCGGAATGCCGACCGCCGCCGCGGCGAACTGATCGTCGCGGATGGCCCGCACATAGCTGCCGGAGCGCCCGCGCAGGAACAGCGCCAGGCCGCCCGCCGCTAGCGCGAACAGGGCCAATGCCACGAAGTAGTACGGCCGCTTGTCCTGGAGGCTGAACTGCAGATTGGCCAGCGACTGCTCGGTGATCGGCAGTTCCAGGCCGTTCGAGCGGCCCAGCCACGAGGTGTTGGTGACGAGCAGGAAGGCGATCTCGGCCACCGCGATCGTGGCGATCGAATAGTAGTGGTTGCGCAGCCGGAACACCGGATAGCCGGTGACCACGGCGAGCGCCGCCGCGACCGGCAGGGACAGCGCGATGGCCAGCCACGGCGACCAGCCGGCGCGCACCAGCAGCGCGGTCACGTACGCCCCCGTACCGAAATACAGCGCGTGGCCGAAGGACACCTGGCCGGTGTAGCCGCCGAGCAGGTTCCAGCCCGACGCGGCGATGGCGTAGGTGAGCGCCAGGATGCCGATGTTGTGCGCGGCCGAGTCCTGCATCACGAACGGGTACGCGATCAGCGCGCCGAACACCAGCGCCGGGGTCGCCCAGGCGGGCCAACTGGTCCGGCGTACCGAATGGCGTGGCTCTTGTTGCTCGGAAGTTGCCGCGTCCGAGGTGAGTTGGCTCATCGGGTGCCCAGCAGACCCTGGGGTCGCACCAGGACGACCAGCAGATACAGCGCGAGGGCGGCGGCCAGGGTGTAGCTGGGCGCGTACAACCCGACCACGCCCTGCGCCACGCCGACCAGCAGACCGGCCACGGCGGCGCCGGCGATGCTGCCGAAGCCGCCGAGCGCGACCACCACGAATGCCATCAGCACGAAGGTCACCCCTGCCGTCGGGGAGGACGAGTAGCCGTTCATCAGCAGCCCTCCAGCCACGCCCGTCGCGGCGCCGGCGATCACCCAGGCCAGCGCGTACATCCGCTGGGGGTTGATCCCCATCAGCGAAGCGGCGGACGGGTCCTCCCCGGCGGCGCGGATCGCACCGCCGGTCCTGGTGCGGTTCATGAACAGCGCGACGGCCCCGGTCGTGACCACCGCGCCGATCGCCATGATCAGCTGCGGCCCGCCGATCACCACGCCGGCCACCCTGATCCGCAGGTCGTCGGCCCACGGGCCGGTGACCGTGCGGGTGTCCGGCGTCCAGAGGAACTGCGCCAGGCCGCGCAGAAAGACCTGGACGCCGAACGTGGCGATGATCTGCGCCAGCGGGGACTTGCCCAGCACCCGGGCGATGACGCCGTAGTACATCAGCGCGCCGGTCAGCGCGATCGCCAAGCCGGTCATCGGCAGCGACACCAGCGGGTCGAGGCCGAACAGCGACCAGGCGAAGAACGAGCTGTACATGCCGAGCATCAGCATCTCGCCGTGCGCGAAGTTGACGATGTCCATCACGCCGTAGATCAGGGTCAGGCCGACCGCGACGAGCGCGAACACGGCGCCGATCAGGATCCCGTTGACGATGGCCTGGGCCAGGTCCGTCATGTGGTCAGTTCACCTCCCTTCGTCTCGGCGGTCGCCGGCCGGTCACTTGCTCTGTGCCTTGGTCATCGGCCAGACGGCCTCGGTGGTCGCGTACTCCGGCGGGAAGACCACCCGGTACTTGCCGTCGATGAGCTGCTGCACGACGCCGTGCGCCTGAACGTTCTGGCCCGTGGCGTCGAAGGCGATGCCGTCCCACGGCATGATCGTCTGATCGGACGGCACCTTCAGCACGCTGAGTGCCTCGCGTACGGCGTCGGGCTTGGTGGACTTCGCGTCGTTGATCGCCTGGGCCAGGGCCAGCATCGCGGTGAACGACCGCGCCGAGTTCTCGGTCATCGGCGCGTTGTACTTCTTCTGGAACAGCTCGGCGATGGTCTTGGCCGAGGTCCGCTTGTCGGCGATCTCGGTGGCCCAGGCGGCCCGGCTGGCGGCACCGTTGGAGATCGCCCCGGTGCCGGTGAGGAAGGCCGGGTCGGAGAAGCCCGCACCGTACGCGAGCAGCGCCGGCGGGTAGTAGTCCAGCTGCTGGAACGTCTTCATCAGCTTGATCGCGGCGTCGGTGTAGGCGAGCACGAACAGCACGTCGGGCTGCTTGGCCCGGACCTGGGTGACCTGCGAGCCGAGATCGGCGGCGGTCGGCTCGAACGACACGTCGGCGGTCACTTGCAGGCCCCGCTCGGCGGCCAGCTTCTTGGTCACCGTGGTGCCGTCGTTGCCGTACTGGTCATTGGTGTGCAGGATGCCCACGGAGCTGATCTTGTCGCCCTGCTGCTTGCGCGCCGCCAGATAGTCGAACATGGTCGTCGCGAACGTCTCGTCGCTCGGCCCGGTGCGGAAGAACCACTTCAGGCCGCGCTGGGTCAGCGCCGTCGACGAGGACTCGCCGTTGACGAACGGGACGCCGAGGCGCTCCGCGCGCTGGCTCGCGGTCAGGGTGACGCCGGACTGGTAGCTGCCGACGACCGCGGTGATGCCGCCG
>Ga0307515_10008241_pt1 | contig 20369 bp, 11 predicted proteins | sample 17_EM_MG_FD_194513 | JGI IMG/M metagenome (GOLD analysis project Ga0307515, IMG submission 194513) | Populus trichocarpa ectomycorrhiza microbial communities from riparian zone in the Pacific Northwest, United States - 17_EM | ecosystem: Host-associated > Plants > Roots > Unclassified | place...
CCGTCGAGACGGCCGTGCTCGGCGTGGATCTCCTTGACCGCGCGGTGCACGGCCTCGGCGTCGAGCATGTCGACCGACTGGTAGCGCACCGGGCTGCCGAGCGCTTCGAGCCGCTCCAGCGTCCCGCGCACCTCTCGCTCACCGAGGATCCGGCGCACGGCGCGTTCGATCTCGGCGGGGCTCTTGAGGCCGCCCGCGATCAGGGCGGCGCGAAGCTCTTTGGCGTCCTTCGCCTGCGGATACTCGTCCTCGGCGGCCGGTACCGGCGTCCGGCCGACCAGTTCGAGGCGGCAGCGGGACGCGGCGGCCAGCGTCGCGGCGAACCGGGCGGTGATGCCCTTGGCGCCGCCGACGAGCAGGACGACCGAGTCGCGGTCCAGCCCGGCCGCGGTGGCTTCCGCGGTCCCGTCGCCCGCCGGGCCCGCCCCGCTGCTGCCGAGCGGGCCGAGATCCTGTTCGGTCATCCGGAACCCGCGTCGCTTTTCTCCGTCGCGGACGACGACCGGCTCGCGGTCCACAGTGGACAACTCGGCGACGAGCGCCGCCGCCTGGTCGGTGACGGCGGTGCCCGGCGGGTGCTCGACGACCCGGGCGATCGTGTCCGGGTACTCGCGGGAGACGCTGCGGTAGAAGCCGCGGAGCCCGTCACCGGGGCCGGACGTCAGCAGCCAGGCCGGGTTCCCGGCGAGCGCGTCGCGATAGCGGGGGAAGGCGGCGGGCAGCACCGGCACGTCTTCCGGGAGATCGATCACGCCGTCGAACCCCGGCCGGACGACGTCGGCGATCTCGGCCGTCGCGCCCAGCTCGGCCAGCCGGGCTCGGACAGCGTCGGCCAGCGGTCCGGAGCCGAGGACCAGGAACTTCCGGCCGGTGATCTCGGGACCGTCGGCTGGCGCGAGGTCGACCTCGGCCATGACCAGGCGTTTCGGCGCGACGATGAGCGGCTGGGGTGCACTCGTCGGCTCGGGTCGCGGTTGTTCGCGCGGGCCGTCCAGGAGCCCGGCGATCGCGGCGGCGGTCCGGGCCTTGGCGAGTTCCTCGACGTCACCGTCCGGGTCGAGGCCGAGGCGGGTGGCCAGTTCCCCGGCGATCTCGGCCCGCTTGATGGAGTCGATGCTGAGGTCGGCTTCCAGATCGAGGTCGGGCTCGATCATGTCCACCGGATACCCGGTCCGGTCCCCGATCACCTCGATCACGGTATCGAGCACGGACCGCCCCAATGTGGCCTTCGGTGCGTCTGACGCACCCAAGGCGGCCTTCGGTGCGTGAGACGCAACCAAGGCCGCCTTGGGGCGCTCGGCCTCGATCAGCTCGGCGATGGTGGCCGCGGTCCGGGCCTTCGCGAACGTCTCCACGTCCTCACCGCCGGCAAGTCCCAGACGGGTCGCCAGCTCCCCCGCGATCTCGGCGCGCTTGATGGAATCCACACTCAAGTCGGCTTCCAGGTCGAGGTCCGGCTCGATCATGTCCACCGGATATCCGGTCCGCTCGCCGATCACTTCGATCACCGTGTCCAAAACGGACCGTTCGGACACGACGACCGGGGCCAAGGGAACGGGGACCGGCGCCGGAAGCGCCTCGATGACCGGGGCCACGGTTGGTGGGACATCGGTGCCGAAGTAGCCCAGCAGGACGTCACGCTGGGCCGCGATCATCTCGCGGCTCGTGCGCAGGAAGTCCGCCACCATCGCGTCCGAGGCGCCCGTCACCGGGGAAGCAGGCGCCAGCACCTGCGGGAGCCGCTCCGCGGGGCGCAGCGCACCCGCCGGGATCGTGCCGTCCGCGGTGCGGAGCAGGTGACCGTCCACCGTCCATCCGGGACGCTTCGGCCGCGGCACGGAAGCCGCGTCGACGGCGTCGCGGCCGCGGAACAGCCAGCCCGTCTCCACCGCCACGCCGGACACCGCCAGCTGCGCGAGCGCGCTGAGGAACCCCGGCAGGCCGCGACGGCCCGGCAGCTCGAACCCGATCGTCCGATGTGGACGGTCGCCGAGGATCGCCGTGACCTGCTTCGCCAGCACCGCGCCGGGACCCGCCTCGACGAATACCCGAGCACCCGCCGCGTACATCGCTTCGATCTGCTCGACGAACCGGACCGGCGAACCGATCTGCGCGGCCAGTTCGCCGCGGACGTCGTCCGGGTACGGCGCCGCCGTACGGTTGCCGTACACGGGGATGGCTGGCCGCACGACGCCGATCGCGCCCAGGGCCTGCCCGAACGTCTCCCCCGCGGCCGCGACAAGCGGGCTGTGGAACGCGCAGGCGACCTGGATCCGCTTCGCGCCGAGCCCGGCGGCCCGCAGCAGCCCGACCGCCGTCTCGACGTCGGCGGTGGGCCCGGAGATCACCGTCTGCTTCGGTGAGTTGTGGTTCGCCAGGACCACCTCGCCCAGCCCGTCGATCACCTTGCCGACGTCGGCGGCGGGCGCCGAGACCGCGGCCATCGCGCCCGGGTCCGACGCCGGGATCACGTCGAGGATCGCTTCGGCCCGGGCGTGGCTGGCGTGCAGCAGCGCTTCCGGGGTGAGGGCTCCGGCCGCGGCCAGCGCGGTCAGCTCGCCGTAGCTGTGGCCTCCGACCATCGCGGGCCGCACCCCGGCGCGGGTCAGCAGCCGGAACGCGGCCAGTCCGGCGAGGCCGAGCGCGGGCTGGGCGACGCGGGTGTCGGTGACACGGTCGACCGCGGCCTGCTGCGCCGACTCACCGAAGGCGGCCGGGCCGAACACCGTCGAGGCGGTGGCCGGGTCGAGCCGCAGGTACCGCTGCAACTCGGGGAACGTGACGAACAGGTCGGCGAACATGCCCGGCCGCTGGCTCCCCTGGCCGGGGAACAGCACCGCGACCTCGCCCGATTCCGAATCCTGAAAGCGGTACACGCCCGGCACGTCGGAGCCGGACAACGCCTGACGCAGCAACCCGGTCAGTTCGTCCACAGTGGACGCGACGACCGCGAGCCTGACCCGCCCCGAGGCTTCGGCCCGGCGAGACGCGCTGAGTGCGAGGTCCCGCAGCCGCCACGGCTGCTTTCCGGCGGGGACGTCTTCGGCCAGCGCGAGGAGGTCCCGCGCCGCCGCGTCCGTGGCGAAGGTGAACAGCTCCGCCGGCCACTCGTCGCCGACCTGGGCGGGCGGGACGCCGTCGTGCGCGCCGAGCACGACGTGGAAGTTGGTGCCTCCGAAGCCGAACGCGCTGACCCCGGCGATCCGCTCGGCGGGCGGCGCGGCCCACGGCTGTGGGGCCGACTGGAACACGAACGGGCTGGTCGAAGGGTCCCACGCCGGGTTCGGCGACTTCACGTGCAGCGTCGGCGGTTTGACGCCGGTGTGCAGCGCCATCGCCGTCTTGATCAGGCCGGCGAGGCCCGCGGCGCACTTGGTGTGGCCGATCTGGGACTTGACCGAGCCGATGGTGCAGCCGCCCGGTGCCGCGCCGGCCTCGGTGAACACCTTGGTCAGCGTGCCGAGCTCGGTCCGGTCGCCGACGACGGTCCCGGTGCCGTGCGCCTCGACCAGCCCGACCTGCGCGGGCGAGACGCCGGCGTTGCGGTAGGCGCGGGTCAGCGCGGTGTGCTGGCCTTCCGGCCGGGGCGCGGTCAGCCCGAGCGCCCGCCCGTCCGAAGCCGCGCCGACGCCCTTGATCACGGCGTACACGCGGTCGCCGTCGCGTTCGGCGTCGGCGAGCCGCTTCAGCGCGACGCAGGCGACGCCTTCGCCGAGGGCGATGCCGTCGGCCGCGCTGTCGAACGTCGCCGAGCGCCCGGTCGGGGAAAGGGCGTGCGCCGAGGCGAACAGGAGGTAGTCGTTGATGCCGTTGTGCAGGTCCGCGCCGCCGCACAGGACGAGGTCGCTCGTGCCTGCGGTCAGCTCCTTGCAGGCGACGTCGACGGCGGTCAACGAGGACGCGCACGCGGCGTCGACGGTGTAGTTCGCACCGCCCAAGTCGAGGCGGTTGGCGATCCGGCCCGCGATGACGTTGGCGAGCACGCCGGGGAACGAGTCCTCGGTGACCGTCGGCAGCCGCTCGTCGAGCGCGGGCGGGAGTTCGCCCAGGTAGGAGGGCAGCACGGAGCGCAGCGTCATCGCGTTGGACAGGTCGCTGCCCGCCTCGGCGCCGAACACGACCGACGTCCGGGCCCGGTCGAACGCGCGGTCGGCGTAACCTGCGTCGGCGAGCGCGCGGTGCGCCGCTTCCAGGGCCAGCAGCTGCACCGGCTCGATGCTGGCCAGCGACGACGGCGGGATGCCGTAACGCAGCGGGTCGAAGCCGATCTCGGGCAGGAAACCGCCCCAGCGTGACGGCGTCTTCTCGCCCTGGCCATCGGGGTCGTAGTAGAGGGAGGTGTCCCAGCGCTGCGGCGGCACCTCGGTGACCGCGTCCGCGCCGGCCAGGACGTTCGCCCAGAACGCGGCGAGGTCCGGGGCCTGCGGGAACATGCAGGCCATACCGACGATCGCGACGTCCAGCGGCTCGGGTGCGGGCGGCTCCGGCGTCACGGCGCCGAACGCGGCGGCCCGCTCGCGCAGGAAGGCGTTCGCCCCTTCGCCGACCGCGGTGTGCAGGTCCGCGATCGTGGTGACGGCCGAGCGCAGCACGGCGACTTCGCCCGCCATGAACATGCCTTCGGCGAGCTGCCGGTCCTCGCCGACCTCGCGCAGGTCGGCGCCGACACGCTCGATGCCCTTGCTCGCCAGGCGAAGCCGCCCGACGTTGAGCGTTTCCAGCTGCTCCCAAGCATCCCGGCTCGGCACGCCCTGCTCGGCGAGGTCCGCCTTGAGCGCCGCGTACTCGTCGGTGAACGGGCTGCGGACGCAGCGGGTGGCGTGGCCGGGCGCGGTTTCGAGGAGGTCGGTGTGCCGGGCATCGAGCAGTTGCCGTTGGAACAGCGGGAGGACGGCCCCGGCGTCGACGGCCTCGTGGGTGAAGAGGTAGGCGGTGCCCATGAGCACGCCGATGGCGGCGCCGCGGACGGCGACCGGCGCGGCGAGGGCGGCGACCATCGCGGCCGAGCGCTCGTCGTGGATCCCGCCCGCGAACAGGATCTGCAGCTGCGCCGCAGCACCCGGGGTGGTGGCGAGGAAGTCGCCCAGGACGCCGAGCTGGGCCTCCCAGAGCGGGAAGCTGGTGCGCGGGCCGACGTGGCCGCCGCATTCCGACCCTTCGAAGACGAACTTGCGGGCGCCCGCCTCGAGGAACTGCTTCAGCAGCCCGGGCGACGGCACGTGCAGGAAGGTGGCGATGCCGACGTCTTCCAGCGCCGCGGCCTGGGCCGGGCGGCCGCCGGCGATGATCGCGTGCGACGGCCGCAGCTCGCGGATCACCTCGAGCTGCGCGGCCTTGACGTCGTCGGCGGCGAAGCCGAGCACCCCGACGCCCCACGGCGCGCCGCCCACGGCTTCGCGCGTCCGTTCCAGCACCTCGCGGGTCTGCTCCGGGCCGGACAGCGCGAGCGCGATGAACGGCAGCGCGCCGCCCGCGGCGACCTCGGCGGCGAACGCGGCCTGGTCGCTCACCCGGGTCATCGGGCCCTGCGCCACCGGCTGAGCGGTCCCGAACGCGCGGCTGCCCGCGGTGCCCGGGCCGAGCACCGCGACGTCCGATCGCAGCGCGTCGGCGATGGCGTCGCGGAGGCCGCGCACGGCCGCGGTCACCGTGCCCCAGCGGTCGCGGAACCGGGTGGCGAGAAAGACGTCCTGACCTGCTTCGATCGGTGTGGCCGCTGTCCCGCGGCGGGACAGCACGCGGACGCCGTCGACGACCACGGTCTCCGAGCCGTCGAGGCCGGTGACCGCGGTGGTGAGGGTCGAGGGCAGTTCCGCCTCCGGCAGGAGCGCGAGCTGGGTGTCGACGACGACGCCTGCCGCGCCGCCCGCGACGGCGGCGGCCGCGGTGTGCGGGCCGATGCCGCCCGCCGCCCACACCGGGAGCGTCTCCTCGGCCAGCAATGCCTGCAGCAACACGAAAGTGCTCAGCTCACCCGTCCGGCCGCCGCACTCGTGACCGCGGGCGATCAAGCCGTGGGCGCCGCCGTCGACCGCCCGCGCGGCCGACGCGCGGCTGGTGACCTCGGCCAGCACCCGCCGTCCCGGGAAGTCGCGCGCGGTGCACGGCGAGTCCTCGGTCAGCAGGACGGTGCCGGCGGCCTCGGGCAGTTCCGCGCCCGCGGGCGGGCGCGCGAGCCGGACCCCGAACGCCGGGATCCCCCATTCCGCCAGCAGGGCGAGCTCTTCCGAGGCCGCCGCGGTCTCGGAGCCAGAGCCGGTCAGGTCGAGCACACCGAGCCCCCCACCGCGCGCGGCAGCCGCGACCGCGCGTGCCGAAGGCCACGCGAGCGGCGAGACGGCGACGACCGGCACGGCCGGTTCGCGGTCGTCTTTCGAGACACGCATGGGAACTCCCGCTACAACCGAAAGGGTGATGGGGTAACGGGGAGTACTTAAGCGCGTTCACCCCGTTCCGTCAACAACCCACCGCGAATTCGTCGCAGTGGTTCAGAAAATTCGGGATCGACCAGGCCGGAGACGCAAGAATTTAACGCGGCCGTCACGTACCACAGGCCGAGATCGTGCGCGGATTGTCTTGCACGGCGATCAATAGCCCGCCACGATGGCCATACACCGTGGTCCACGTAGCCCACACCTCCGGACGGGCCAAGCCATCTCACCCGGTGGACGCAGTGGCACTGGCCACACCGGACCACTCCGACCGGCGGGTCCGCCGTTTCCCCGGAGCCAACACCACGTGTCGTGACGGTAAAATCGACGACATAACACCGACCGCCACGACATTAATCCGGAACGCAATCCCGGACCACGCGGTGACTATTACCCCGGCATTTTTCCGGACAGCCGAAAGAATCACCCGCAATTCACCGACCGGACCCGCCGACCCCTCTCAAGTCCACTGTGGATTGCCCGAACACCCGGGTTCCACGTGTTCACACGACCCAGAGCGGCCAGTCCGGCCCCGGACAGCCCTGCGACCTGGGCGACTCCCGGTATTCGCCCAGGCACCTTCGGTATCGCCGAGTACCGGCCGCCGGGCGGCCGAGATCGAAATCTTCACCACGCGCGTTACGGATCTTTCCTGAGAAAAAGCTGAAAACATTTCGCATACTCGTCGGTAACGATGGACGTATCGTCTACTCTTGGACGTACTGTCCAAGGTGGAGGTGGCCGTGGAGTACTGGTACGCCGACGAGCGCTCGGGGACGCGTTACCCGGGCGACCCGCTGCGCTGGCGGGGTGACGACGGCGCCCCGCTCACCGTGGCTCCGCTGCCCGGCCTGGCTCCCGGGGACGTCGACACCGGCATCCGGTCGCTCTGGCGCTACCGCGGCGCCCTGCCCGGCGACCTGCGTCCGCTCTCACTCGGCGAGGGCTGCACTCCCCTGGTCCGCCAGCCGTGGGGTGACGACGAGGTCCGGTTCAAGCTCGAGTGGTTCAGCCCGACCGGCAGCTTCAAGGACCGCGGGTCCAGCGTCATGGTCGCGGCCCTGGCCGGCGCCTGCGTCACGGAACTGCTGGAAGACAGTTCCGGCAACGGCGGCTCGTCGGTCTCGGCCTACAGCGCCGCGGCCGGGATCACGGCGACCGTACTGGCCCCCGAGGGGACATCGGCCGCGAAAGTCCAGCAGACCCGCGCGTACGGCGCGACCGTCGAACTGGTGCCCGGCACGCGCGACGACACCGCCGCCGAGGCGGTCCGGCGCTCGGCGTACACGACCTACGCCAGCCACAACTGGCACCCGTTCTTCCTCCAGGGCACCAAGACCCTCGCCTACGAGCTGTGGGAGGACCTGGGGTTCCGCGCACCGGACGCGGTCGTCACGGTCGCCGGCGCCGGCAGCATCGTGCTGGGCCTCGACCTCGGGTTCGGCGAGCTGCTGGCAGCCGGCTCGATCACGAAGAGACCGCGGCTGCTGGTCGCACAGCCCCGGAACTGCTCCCCGATCGACGCCGCGTTCCACGACCGGCAGCCGCCGCCGTTCGCCCCGACCGTCGCCGAGGGCACCGCGATCCGGCATCCGGTCCGGCTCCCCGAGGTCGTCGCGGCGATCCGGCGCTCGGGCGGGGACACGGCCGCGATCGAGGAGGACGCCATCGCCGCGGCCGCCCGGCGCCTCGCGTCCCTCGGCCTCTACGCCGAGCCGACCAGCGCGAGCGCCGCCGCCGCGATCGACGTGTTCCGCGCCCGCGGCGCGATCCGGCCGGGCGAGACCACCGTCGTCGTGCTCACCGGGTCCGGGCTGAAGGCGCCGGACAAGCTGCGGGAGCTGCTCGGATGACCGAAGACGAGCTGCTGCTGCGGGAGGTGGAGAAGATCGCGCACGCGGTCGGCCGGATGTTCCCGGGGTTGTGCGAGGTCGTGCTGCACGACCTGCGCGACCCGGCCCAGGCGGTGCGCGCGATCGAAGGCGGCCTGTCCGGGCGTGGCGTCGGCGACCCGGCGACGGAGCTGGGCCTGGCGCGCATCGCCGACCCGGACTTCCCCGACGTGCTGCAGAACTACCCGAACCGCTTCCCCGACGGACGGCCGGCCAAGAGCACGTCGATCGGCATCCGCAACTCGGGCGGCGAGTACGTGGCGGCGCTGTGCCTCAACCTCGACGTCTCCCTGCTCGGCTCCGCCGCCCACGCCCTGACCCGCCTCACCCGCACCGACGACCCGGCCCCGCTGACCCTCCGGGCCCGCACGGGCGACGAGCTGCGAGCGCTGGTCGAGGACTACGCGGCCGAGCGCGGCCACACCCCGCTCACGCTGCCGGCGTCCGGGAAGAAGGACCTCGTGCGGACGGTGAAGGCGCGGGGGTTCCTCGAGCTGAAGAACGCGGTGCCGGCGCTGACCGAGCTGCTGGGCATCTCGCGGGCCAGCGTCTACAACTACCTGCGCTGACGCGAGGCCTCGGACAGTGACCCTGCCGCGGCTGGTCGTGAGTGTTTATGAGGGTTAGAGCGGATCCGCATTTGGTCACCTGCGCACCGGCGGCTTGCCGCTGCCCGAGATGTCCGGGGCGCAGTGCCGGACATCTGTCAAACCTCAGACGCTCGACACCAGGTCCCTCAAGGTGGCGCCTTCAGGGTCGCGTCACGGCAGGGTCTCAGCGTTCCTCGATGGAGGAATCTGGCCACCCAGCGTCCCAGATCCTCCATCGACACCTCACGGCCACATCCCCAGCCGGAAGACGCCGCGCGGGCGCGCTGCCGGACCCCTTGTCAACGACCCTCAGACGCGCAGTGAGACGTAGGTCGGCAAAGGTGGCCGACCAGACACTCACGACCGGCGAGCTGCGCTAGAACACCGACCAGCCGGTCAACGTCGTGAACCGGTCCAGGGCCGCGACGCCCGCCACCGAGTTGCCTCGCGCGTCCAAGCCGGGGCTCCAGACGCAGACCGCGCAACGGCCCGGGACGATCGCCACGATGCCGCCGCCGACGCCGCTCTTGCCCGGGAGGCCGACGCGGTAGGCGAACTCGCCCGCCGCGTCGTACGTGCCGCACGTCAGCATCACCGCGTTGATCCGCTTCGCCGAACTGAGCCCGAGCAGGCGGTTGCCGTCGTTGCGGACGCCGTGGCGGGCCAGGAACAGCGCCGAGCGGGCGACGTCGCGGCAGGACATCGCGATCGAGCACTGGCGCACGTACTGGTCCAAAACGGACGGCACCGGGTTCCGCATGTTGCCGTAGGACGCCATGAAGTACGCGAGCGCGCGGTTGCGGTCGGCGTGCCCGGCCTCCGACGCCGCCACTTCCGGATCGACGTCGATGTCCGCGCGGCCGCTTTCCGCACGCAGGAACGAGAGCAGCGCGGCCACCGCGTCGCCGTGGCAGGCCAGCTCGTCGGTCACCACCAGCGCGCCCGCGTTGATGAACGGGTTGCGCGGGATGCCGTCCTCGTGTTCCAGCTGCACCAGCGAGTTGAACGGGTCGCCGGACGGTTCGCGGCCGACGCGCGTCCAGACGTCGTCGCCACGGGCGAGTACCAGGGCGAGGGTGAAGACCTTCGACATGCTCTGCACGGAGAACGGCCGCAGCCAGTCCCCCGCGCCGTGCACGGCACCGTCCACATCGGCCACCGCGATGCCGAACCCCGGCCGCACCCGGGCCAGGGCGGGAATGTAGTCCGCGACGGCGCCGCGGCCGACCTCGGGCGCGACGTCGTCGGCGATCCGGTCCAGCAGCGCCGCGAGATCCACGGTCGTAGCGTAGGAGGCGGGCGGGACGCGCGAGCAGCCGGGTCGCAGGTGAACTTGTCAAATCGAATCCGGAAATACCAGGAAAACCACCGAGGTGATCTCTCGCACACCTTAAGTCTTCCTTAGTGCGCTTGGTCACTTGCGGCTAACGCCTCTAGCGTCTGGCAACCATGGATTCCTCGCTGCTCACCGAAAAAGGTGAAAGCTACTCGAAAGCACTGGGCAACCGCCAAGTGCAGATGATCGCCATCGGCGGCGCGATCGGTGTCGGGCTCTTCCTCGGCGCCGGCGGCAAGCTCCACCAGGTCGGCCCGTCGCTGATCTTCTCCTACGCGATCTGCGGGGTGGCCGCCTACTTCGTGATGCGCGCGCTCGGCGAGCTCGTGCTGCACGAGCCGAGCTCCGGCAGTTTTGTCACCTACGCCCGGAAGTTCATCGGGCCGTGGGCCGGGTTCGCCTCCGGCTGGATGTACTGGGTGAACTGGGCGATGACCGGGATCGCGGAGATCACCGCGGTCGCGATCTACGTCCACAAGTGGCTGCCGGACGTGCCCCAGTGGCTCACCGCGCTCGTGGCGCTCGGCGTGCTGCTGGCCGTGAACCTGCTTTCGGTGAAGCTGTTCGGCGAGCTGGAGTTCTGGTTCTCGGTGGTCAAGGTGCTGGCCATCGTCGTCTTCCTGATCACCGCGCTCGGGCTGGTGTTCACCAGCGCCGACATCGGTGGCACCCCCGCCGGTGTGCACAACCTGACCGACCACAGTGGATTCTTCCCGGCCGGCATCGGCGTCGCGCTCATGACGCTGCAGGCGGTCATCTTCGCCTACTCGGCCATCGAGGTCGTCGGCATCGCGGCCGGTGAGACCAAGGACGCCCGCAAGGTGCTGCCGAAGGCGATCAACAGCGTGGTCTGGCGGATCGGCGTGTTCTACGTCGGTTCCGTGCTGATGCTGGCGATGCTGCTGCCCTGGCCGTTCTACAACGGCGACGAGAGCCCGTTCGTCACGGTGTTCAGCCGCCTCGGCATCCCGGGCATCGGCGACGTCATGAACGCCGTCGTGCTGACCGCGGCGCTGTCGAGCTGCAACTCCGGGCTCTACTCGACCGGCCGCATCCTGCGCGCCCTGGCCGACAAGCGCGAGGCGCCGTCGTTCGTCGGCCGGATGAGCAGCCGCCAGGTCCCCTACGGCGGCATCCTGTTCACCGGGGTCGCCTACGTGCTGGGCGTGGTGCTGAACTATCTGGTGCCGAAGGAGGCGTTCGACATCGCCATCGCGATCGCGTCCCTGGGCGTGATCACGACCTGGGCGACGCTGATCTTCTGCCAGATTCGGCTGCGCCAGGCAGCGATGCGCGGCGAGGTGGAACGACCGTCGTACCGGATGCCGTGGGCGCCCTACAGCGGCTGGGCGACGCTCGCGTTCCTCGCCCTGGTGGTGGTGCTGATGGGCTTCTCGGACGGCGCGGAGAAGATCGCGTTTTACTCGATCCCGGTCCTCGCGATCGTGCTCGCGATCGGCTGGCGGGTCATCAAGCGCCGCGAACGCGTCCCGGCCGAGTAGCGCGTCTCGAACGTCTTGAATGACCCATTCAGGACCTGCGAGGTCCTGAATGGGTCATTCAAGATCTTGCCCCGGCTGGTCGCGCGGCACTCACCACCACGGTGGTGCGAGTAGCGGCCTGGCCTCGGGCGGGCATACTCGACCTCCGAACAGGAGGTGCGCGGTGTCCTCGAGCACGGAACCCCGGCGGGTGACGATCCACGACGTCGCGCGCTCGGCCGGCGTCTCGCGGCAGACCGTGTCCCGCGCGCTCAACGACAAGGCCGAGATCGACGGCTCGACCAAGCAGCGCGTCCTCGACGCCGCCCGCGAGCTCGGCTACCGGCCGAGCCGCTTCGCCCGCGGCCTGGTCCGGCAGGACACCACCACCGTCGGCCTGGTCGTGCCGGACCTGCTCAACCCGTTCTTCACCGAGGTCGCCTCCGGCGCGCTGGAGGCGGCCCGCTCCCGCGGCTGGCACGTCGTCGTCTACGACACCGCCGACGACCTCGAGCAGGAACTCGCGACGCTGCAGGTGATCGGCGCCCAGGTCGACGCGGTCGTCGGCTACTTCAGCCGGTCCGAAGCCGACCTCGACCGGTTCACCCCGGGCATCCCGGTCGTCCTCATCGGCCGGGAGCCCCGCACCGCGCGGTTCAGCGGGATCGGCATCGACGGCGAAGAAGGCGTGCGGGAAGCGATCGCCCACCTGGTCTCGCGCGGGCACCGGCGGATCGGGATGCTCGACCACGACCGCCGGCCCGAGCCCAGCGTCCGGCAGCAGTGGTTCCTCCGGGCGGTCGCCGAGCACGGGCTCGCGGTGGAGCCCGGCTGGATCACCCGGGCCGCCCAGACCGTCGACGGTGGTGGCGCGGCCCTGGCCGGCCTGCTGGCCGCGCACCCGGACGTCACCGCCGTCTTCGCCTTCAACGACGTCATCGCCATCGGCGCCCTGCGCGAAGCGCGCCGCTTCGGCCTGCGCGTGCCCGCCGACCTCGCCGTCATCGGGTTCGACGGCCTCGCGCTCGGCACCCTGGTCGACCCGGAGCTCTCCAGCGTCGCGCTCGACACCCGCTCGCTCGGCGCGCTGGCCGTCGAGGAGGCCGCGCGGCTCGTGACCGGGGCCGCCGAGCCCGGTCGGCTGGTCGTCCGCGCCGCCCTCCACCTGCGGGAATCCGCCTGATCTCTTGACAGCGGGACCCACCGGACGCACACTTCCGGGCAATTCGTGAACGTTCACGGGAGCGTTCACGGACGGCCGAAGGGTCCTCGATGACGCTGACTCGACGTAGCTTCCTGACGGCGGCGGGACTGGGCGTGGCGGCGCTCGGCTCCGCCGCTTCCTGCACCAGCCCGACCACCGCCAACCCGGGCAAGCTCACGCTCTGGTACACCAGCGGCGGGCTCGCCGACCAGGTCGTCGCGGACGCCCAGCAGCGCTTCGGCGCCGACGGGCTCTACCCGTCCCAGGTGAGCGGCCAGCTCAAGCAGCGGCTGCTGGCCGCGCTGTCGGGCGAGGCCTACCTGCCCGACATCACGATGCTCGGCGACGACATCGCGACGTACTTCGCCGACAGCGCCCACTTCGCCGACCTGCGGAACTTCGGCGCGGACACGGTCAAAGACCACTACCTGCCGTGGAAGTGGCAGGCGGGCACGGCCCCGGACGGTTTCCAGCTCGGCTTCCCGATCGACATCGGCCCGGCCGCGCTCTACTACCGGCACGACCTGTTCGCCCAGGCCGGCTTCCCCAGCGAGCCCGACGATGTCGCCGCCGCGGTGCCCACCTGGGACGCGTACTTCGACTTCGGCCGCCGCCTGCAGGAGAAGCTGCCCGGCCGGCACCTGATCACCGACACGAAGACCGTCTACACGTACTCGATGGCGCAGGAGCCGCAGAAGTACTTCGCGCCCGGCAACGCCTACCTCGGTGACGCGCCGCAGGTGCGTCGCGCCTGGGACCGAGCGCTCACGGCGTTCCGTTCCGGGCTCACCGCGGGTTACGCCGGTTCCCAGGACCCCGGCACCTCGATCGAACGCCACGCCGCCTGGAACTCCGGCAAGGAGCTGAGCTTCGTCAACGCGTCCTGGATCGTCGGCGAGCTCAAGAAATCCGCGCCGGACACGGCCGGGAAGTGGCGGGTCTGCCGCAGCCCCGGCGGCGCGGGCAACCAGGGCGGTTCGTTCCTGGCGATCACGAAGTACTGCCCCCGCCCGGACCGCGCGTACGAGGTCGTCCGCTGGCTGCTCTCCCCCGAGAACCAGCCGCGCTCCTACCTCGAAGCCGGTCTGTTCCCGACGAGCCCTGCCGCGTTCGACGACCCGCGCTTACTGGCCCCGGAGCCGTTCTTCGGCGGCCAGGCGACGATGTCCGTTCTCGCGCACGCGGCCCGCGAGGTGAAGCCCGCCTACTTCAGCCCGTGGGACATCGGGATCAGTGACGCGTTCACCGACGAGCTGACCAACGTCGAACTGGCCGGCAAGGACCCCGGACAGGCGTGGGACGACGCCCGCAGATCCGTCGAACGGCTGCTGACCCGGCAGGGGGTGCTCTGATGGCGACGCTCACCCGGCCCGCCACGCCCGTTCTCACGCCGGTTCCCCGGCGCCGGAAACGCTGGCGCTACCTGCCGCAGTACCTGGCCGTCGCGCCGTTCTTCGTCCTCTTCGCCGTGTTCGGGCTCTACCCGGTGCTGTACTCGCTGTTCCTCGCGCTGCAACGCTGGGACGGCGTCGGGCCGATGAAGTTCGTGGGCCTCGGCAACTTCGAGTTCCTGGTCACCGACCCGGTGTTCTGGGACTCGATCGGGAACACGCTGATCATCTGGGTGATGTCGACGATCCCGATGACCGCGCTGGCCCTGCTCATCGCCGTCGGGCTGCACTCGTCGATCCGGTTCAAGGGGGTGTTCCGGGTCGCCTACTTCCTGCCGAACGTCACGTCGATCGTGGCGATGTCGCTGGTCTTCGGCTCGATCTTCAGCAGCGAATTCGGCATCCTCAACTGGTTCTTCGGCCTGTTCGGCATCGACCCCGTGCCGTGGCTGACCGACCCGTGGGCGATCCGCGTCGCGATCTCGATCATGATCCTCTGGCGGTGGGTCGGCTACAACGCGATCATCTTCCTGGCCGGGCTGCAGGCCCTGCCGTCCGACGTCTACGAGGCGGCGCGCGTCGACGGCGCCGGGCCGGTCCGGACGTTCTTCCGTATCACGCTCCCCTTGCTGCGCCCGGTGCTGCTGTTCTCCGTGGTGATGTCGGCGATCAGCGGGCTGCAGATCTTCACCGAGTCGCAGATCCTGCTCGGCAACCGCGGTGGACCCGACGAGGCGGGCATGACCATGGTGCTCTACTTCTACAACAACGCCTTCGTGAACAACGACTTCGGCTACGGCGCGGCGATCGCGTGGGGCATCTTCGTCGTGGTCGTGCTGTTCGCGATCCTCAACTGGCGGCTGATCCAGCGCCCCGGCTTCCTCAAGGCGGGCCGATGATCACCACGCGCGCCGGCCGCATCGTCACTTACACCGCCCTCACGCTGGGCGCGCTCGTCACACTGTTCCCCTACTACTGGCTCGTGGTGATGGCGTCCAACACCACTGCGGACATCTACTCGTCCCCGCCGACCTGGACGTTCGGCGGCGAGTTCTTCCACAACATCGGGCAGGTCTTCACGAAGATCGACTTCTTCGGCTCGCTGCTCAACACCCTGGTCGTCGCGATCGTGACGACGCTGCTGGTGCTGTTCTTCGACTCACTCGCCGCGTTCACCTTCGCCAAGTACCGCTTCCCCGGCAGCTCGCTGCTGTTCGGCATCGTGCTGGCGACGTTCGTCGTGCCGACGCAGCTTTCGGCGATCCCGCAGTTCACGATCATGGCGCACCTCGGCTGGGTCGGTGACCTCAAGGCCCTGATCGTGCCCGCCGCGGCCAACGCGTTCGGGATCTTCTGGATGCGGCAGTACGCGCAGACCGCCATCCCGGACGAGCTCCTGGAGGCCGCGCGCATCGACGGCTGCGGCTTCTTCCGGACCTACCTGACGGTCGCCCTGCCGGTGCTGCGCCCGGCGCTGGCGTTCCTCGGCATCTTCACCTTCGTCAACGCCTGGAACGACTACCTGTGGCCGCTGGTCGTGCTGATCGACTCGAACCACGTGACGCTGCAGGTGGCGCTCTCCCAGCTGAACAGCCTGTACGTCAAGGACTACAGCGTCGTCATGGCGGGCACGCTCGTGGCGATCGTGCCGCTGATCATCGTGTTCCTCTTCGGCGCCCGCCACTTCATCCGCAACATCGCCGCCGGTGCCCTCAAAGGGTGATTCAAACGAAAGGACTTCATGTCGTACGTCGAAGACCCGGGCCCCGGCCACGGTTCACTGCCCCCGCGCGCGGCCTTCACCTCCGACGCCCCGTCGCTCTCGCTGAGCGGCACCTGGCGGTTCCGGCTCTCCCCCGCCGTCGCCGCCGCGCCTTCCGGGATCGAAGGCGACGACTTCGACGACTCGGCGTGGGACGAACTCCCGGTGCCCTCGATGTGGCAGCTGCACGGGTACGGCAAGCCCGCCTACACGAACGTGCACTACCCGTTCCCGGTCGACCCGCCGCACGTGCCTTCGGACAACCCGACCGGCGACCACCGGCGGCGCTTCGACCTGCCCGCGTCCTGGCCCGCCGGGCCCGCGGTGCTGCGCTTCGACGGGATCGACTCGTGCGCGCGGATCTGGCTCAACGGCGTCGAACTCGGCGTCACGAAGGGCAGCCGCCTCCCTTCGGAGTTCGAGGTGGGACCGCTGCTGCGGCCGCGGGCCAACGTCCTCGCCGTGCGCGTGCACCAGTGGTCGGCGGGCAGCTACCTCGAGGACCAGGACATGTGGTGGCTGTCGGGGATTTTCCGCGACGTCACGCTGCTCGCGCGCCCCACGGACGGGATCGACGACTACTGGCTCCGCGCGGACTACGACCACACGACCGGGCTCGGCACGGTCCGGGTGGAGACCGTGCCCGGCGCGTTGCTGAGCATCCCCGAGTTGGGGGTGTCGGATCACCCGGCCGGGGTACCGCTGGAGCTGCCGGTCGAGCCGTGGAGCGCGGAGTCACCGCGGTTGTACGCCGGTTCGCTGTCCACTGTGGCCGAGCAGGTGCCAGTGCGGATCGGGTTCCGGACCGTGACGATCGAGGACGGGCAGCTGAAGGTCAACGGCCGCCGGCTGCTGCTGCGCGGGGTGAACCGGCACGAGCACCACCCGCGCACCGGCCGGGTCGTGCCGCGCGAAGTCGCGCTGGCCGACGTCCTGCTCATGAAACGGCACAACGTCAACGCCGTCCGCACCAGCCACTACCCGCCGGACCCGGCGTTCCTCGAGTTGTGCGACGAATACGGCCTCTGGGTGATCGACGAGTGCGACCTCGAGACGCACGGCTTCGGGCCGCTGAACTGGGAGGGCAACCCGAGCGCCGAGCCGATGTGGGCCGACGCCTACCTCGACCGGATGCGGCGCACCGTCGAGCGGGACAAGAACCGGCCCAGCGTGATCCTCTGGTCGCTCGGCAACGAGAGCCACACCGGCCCGAATCTCGCGCGGATGGCGGAGTGGACGCGCCACCGCGACCCGACCCGGCCGGTGCACTACGAGGGCGACCACGAGTGTTCCTATGTGGACGTCCACAGTCGCATGTACGCGACCCACGCCGAAGTCGAGAAGATCGGCCTTCGTGAGGACTCGAATGAACGGCGCCGGGAGCTGCCGTTCCTGCTCTGCGAGTACGGGCACGCGATGGGCAACGGCCCCGGCGGGCTGCTGGAGTACCGGGAGCTGTTCGAGCGGTTCCCGAACTGCCAGGGCGGATTCGTCTGGGAGTGGCTCGACCACGGGCTGGCCGCCGGGGACCAGTTCGCGTACGGCGGCGACTTCGGCGAACCGATCCACGACGGCAACTTCGTCATCGACGGGCTCGTCTTCCCGGACCGGACGCCGTCACCGGGGCTCTTGGAGTTCGCCAAGATCATCGAACCGGTCCGGATCGAGGCCGGTGCCGACGGGATCCGGGTGTCGAACCACTACGACGTCGTGAGCACCGCGCACCTGACGTTCACCTGGGTCCTGGAGGACGAGGGGATCACTGTCGCGGAAGGCGTTCTCGACGTCCCGATCGTCCAATCCGGACAGAGTGTGCTGGTGCCCCTTCCCCGGTTGCCCGCGACCGGCGGTGAGTCGTGGCTGACGGTTTCGGCGTCGCTGAAGTCCGGCACCGCGTGGGCCCCGCCCGGGCACGTCGTCGGCTGGGGTCAGCTGCCGGTGTCGCCCGCGCCCGCCGTGGCGCGGCCGGCCCGTCGCGGCCCGGTGTTCCGCACCGCCGGCCGGCTGCTGCTGGGCGTCGGCGAGTTCGACCCGGCGACGGGCCTCCTGACCACGCTCGGCGGCTATCCGTTGCAGGGCCCGCGGCTGGACGTCTGGCGGGCGACCACGGACAACGACCGCGCCGAGTCGGCCGGGCCGTGGCGGGAGGCGGGGCTGCACCGGCTGCAGCACCGGGTGATCACCGTCGACGCCGACGGGGACGACCTGGTCGTGCGCACCCGCGTCGCGCCGCCGGCTCAGGCATTCGGACTGTTCGCGGACTACACGTGGACGGCTCTCGGAGATCGGCTGCAGCTGCGCGTCGAGATCACGCCCGACGGCCTGGAGGGCACTCTCCCCCGCCTCGGCCTGACGATGGCGGTCCCGGGGGCGCTCGGCACGGCCGAGTGGTTCGGCGCCGGCCCCGGCGAGGCGTACCCGGACAGCCGCCAGGCGGCGCGGATCGGGCGGTTCTCCCGCAGTGTCGACGGGCTGCAGACGCCGTACGTCTTCCCGCAGGAGAACGGCAACCGCGCGGACGTCCGCTGGCTCCTGCTGACCGACCCGGAAGGCACGGGCATCCGCGTCGACGGCGGCCCGGTGTTCGACTTCACGGCCCGCCGCTGGACGGCGGCCTCGCTCGAAGCCGCACGGCACACGACAGACCTGCACGTGAGCGACCTGGTGCACCTGACCCTGGACGTCGCCCAGCACGGCCTCGGGTCGGCGTCCTGCGGGCCGGGGGTCTTGCCGCAGTACCGGCTGGTGCCGCAGAAGACGGAGTTCACGCTGAGGTTCGGTGTCGCAAATTGAGACCGCCGGAGCGCTTCGGATGCGGTGTGGTGGAGGCTCAGACCGACAGGAGCGTCCCCGGATGACCCAGCCCACGACCGCCCCTTCACGCGCCCGGTTGCTGGCGACCCCCGGTGCGCTGGGCCTGACCGATCTCGTCGCGATCTTCGACGACCTGCAGTTCACGCTGAAGTGCTGCGAACGGCTGGTGGCCGAACTGGAACGGCCCCCGGGCCGGCTCGACGCCGTGCTGATCGAGTCGCTGTGGGTGTCCGCGCTGAACTCGTACGCGCGCTGCTTCCGCACCGGCGACCGCGGCATGGGCCTGACCGTGGAGGACGTCAAGGCCACCGAGGTGCCGGGTGAGATCGCCGAGTGGCACGAACTGCTCGGCCGGATCCGCGATTTCTCGATCGACGGTCCGGTCAACCCGCGCGAGGAGTACTCCGTCGGCGTCTCACAATCCGAGTCCGGTCAGGCCGCGGGCATCGTCATCACCTCGGCCGTGCGGCCGCTGGTGGACGACGTGACGGTCCGCCAGACCGGGCGGCTGGCCTTCGAGCTGAGCCGCCTGGTCGACGAGCGGATCAAGAATCACCAGCAGAAGGTCTTCACCGCGGCCGAGCGGATGACGCCGGAGCAGCTCGCCGCGCTGCCCGCCATCGAGGTCGCCACGGATCCGGCGTCTCAATAAGTCTCACAAGTAGTCTCATTACTCCGCGTCCGGCAGGTGCCGGTAGATCGTCGCACGGGAAACGCCCAGCGCCGTGGCGATGTCGGCCGCCGGATGACCGGCGTCGTAGAGGCGGTGCGCCGCCTCGATCGTCTCGGGGCTCATCACGGTCGGCCGGCCCCGGCGGCCACGTGAGGCGGCCGGTCTGCCGAACAGGCGGGCCACGCCGTCCAGGATCGCGGCCCGCAGCTCGTCGACGGGAGCGTCGGCGAACAGGACGACCGGGTCGCTGAGCATCGCGATCGCCTGCGCCGCGCGGACCTGTCCCGCCAGGTCCGCGTCCGGGCCGGCGACCAGCTGGTTCGCCTTCAGCATGCCGTCGCGGAACCGGTCGAAGACGGTTTTCGACGCCGTCAGCCCGAGATCACGCAGGTTCATCCGCAGCAGGTAGCGGTGGCTCAGCCACACGTCGAGCAGCCCTTCGATCGCCGCGTCGCGGGGGTCGGCGGCGGCCGCGGCCTTCCCCATGGTCGCCTCGAGGTCGTCGAGCAGCGGTTCGGCCAGCGCTGTCACGATGTCGGCCTTGCCGGGGAAGTGGTAGAGCACCGCGGTCTTCGTGACGCCGACACGTTCGGCCAGCTCACGCACCGATGTCGCGTGGTACCCGCGTTCCGAGAACTCCTCGAGCGCCGCTCGCAGGATCCGGGCGCGGGTGTCGGCCTCCGTCATGCTCCGAGCCTAGTGTCGCGCGTCGCAAGTTGTTTGACGCTGGAACGGGCTCGCCCACCGAACTCGCTCGAGGTGGCGCCTTCTGAGCCGCGCCACGGCAAGGGGACC
>Ga0307515_10008242_pt1 | contig 20368 bp, 18 predicted proteins | sample 17_EM_MG_FD_194513 | JGI IMG/M metagenome (GOLD analysis project Ga0307515, IMG submission 194513) | Populus trichocarpa ectomycorrhiza microbial communities from riparian zone in the Pacific Northwest, United States - 17_EM | ecosystem: Host-associated > Plants > Roots > Unclassified | place...
GAGGAACGTGGGATCGGCGCGGACGTGCGGCGGACGCTTCGCGCGGCTAAATGCAGCCAATGACATTCATTCTTGCGCAGTGTGTGACATCGCCTACAAGCTATATAATATCACACAGATGTAACCCGCAGTTATGATAACCTTAAGTAGTTTCGCGCCCCCGTGACACATCCCGCATCGGTTCGCATCTTGAACCACCTGCTATCATAAAGGTTCCTCAATGATGCCGATTGTGCACGTGCGTCGCTTTGTTGGGCAGGAGTCTGGAGTCTCATTCAGCCACCCCGTTCGATTCCGGGCCGCATCATTCGACGACGACGCGTGAAGCTTTTTACCCTCCCGCTCGCAGATGTCTTTCTTTTCTCCCATACACAGCTTGCGCGATGTTTTGAAGGCTTCTGGTGCTTCCGACTAGAACCATAATGGGCGCGTATGGTTATAGTCGTCCCCGGGTACTCATTTGATTTCAATTATATTGGCCCAGCGATGTGCTTCAGACCCAGTCACTAGTTCAAGTATCACCTTGGTTTTGACCTCTTGATCGAGTGGCTCCGACCTTGGAAACTTAGATGCTTGAACTCTTGACCCCGGTATAGCCTTGTTGCGACTCCGAGCTCCGAGCGCAGACAGATCGTCCGCCTTTCCCCTCTCCCATCTTGCTCTGGCCATAGCTGCGCACCTGTGGTTACCACCCACAACGAGTCCTTTCCCCACGGTGCGTCTGACGTGACGCTCTTGAGATATTTGTAGCACGGGTCACCCCCAATATTCCAGCACTGTAGGGGAGCATGAACAGACACGTGGAATGTCCTAAGAGGTCCGTAAGATATTTATCAGGCCCCGAGGAGCGGAAGGGGTCAGGCCTTAGTGTACCAATCCATTTACTGCACAATTGCAACGCGAACCTCGATATCACAGGCCCTAGTGGTGCTCCGGGTGGTGCATACTGCAACGGCGAGGACAGCAGCCGTTAGGATGAGTGGTTGGGTACAGATACCACGGCGTCTTATAGTCGATTGTTGGATTAGTGAAAGAGTGGCATTCAACATAATTGGTCAACGCAGAGACGTTCACCCTAGAACAGAGGTTGGACAAGGCACCAGCACGAAACAAAGACGATTGATCGTGAACCAAACCACAACACCACAACCGCGGCACTTGACCATGCTCTAACAATACCAACATTGACTTATCCGTCCACCTCAGCCACGTATCCTGTCGAATATTCTGTACAATATGTCAACCCTCGCATGGTCGGCATCCTCTCCACTCAACGACGCGCTGTCGGTACCTCTGGAAAGCCCCAGTGTAATCTCCAGACATGGTAGCATGTCATTACAGGGGCTTTACGCTGAAACTCGTATCCCTTGGTGACGCCTCGGTCGGTCAATCCTCATTGTTGGCTCGACTTCCCGACCAACGCTTTTCGACCAACCCGAATGCCACTGTTAGTGCATGCTCGTCCATCCATACGCATTCTATGGTGTCTTGGATGTCCTTGGCTACTAGGAATGGGAGGATGACGACGCTCGGTTTCGGTGTGAAATCTGGAAGCAAATTGATATACATTCCGGGCGAAGGAAGACAAAAGTGTCAAACTACAATGTACGTGTTCGATCTCCACCTCGACTGTTCATTTCTAGCCGTGCGCCGGTCGTTGTTTCCTCACGAATATCCAATCTGACTGTATTGACGGCACTCTAGGCTGAATAACAGCAGGAACGGAATACTTCCACTCAATCACGCGCTCGTATTATCGTGGAGCAACCGGCGCGCTCATCATCTACGACGTACCCTCACGCGCGTCCTTCCTGCAGGCAAAAGAATGGCGCAAAGACGTCCGTGTACACGCAGACCCGAACCCCCTCGTAGCGAACAAGGTCGACTTGGTTCCCGAAGAAGAGGAGAGTGCGAGCGCCTGCAGCACGAAAGCGAACACTCTGGTGGCTGTTAGCACTGGAGAAGGATCGGAAGCGATTAGCCTATACGATTAGTATAAGAGGATGGGCCACCGCTGTATGAAAACGAATATCGACATGGTGAACGGCGCCGTGACTGTGTTCAAAACTGGGCGCCCACGCATTGGAACCGCCGGAACTCGCCCACGGCGCCCATGCCTGTCGAATGAATCAGTCTTTGCCAATACGGTTTCATCCCAGTGGACGATGACTCGGGTGTGAGTTAGGCACCGTCCCTGAGAGCGACACCTGATGCACCTGTGGAGTTCGAGAAGTGGGCTACCACGATGTAGAATGGAAAAGGAGGGCAATTGGAACCATCATGTTGGTAACGCGAAGGAACTGGTAGCAGGAAGGACGGAAGAATTCTGTGAGCAGCAGGGGCTCCGGATTATCTCGTCCTGCACTCACCGTCATCGAATGGAGTCACCCAACGACTCGTCGGTGTGGCTACCAACGGCATCCGTGCCATGCTTCGCGACTCGAACCTCCCGCCACGCTTCTGGGCTGATTCTGCCATGACGATATTTCAGGACGCCAACGAAGACGAACGAGGGGACAACGCCGTATGAGCGTTTTTATGGCATGAACCGGACGTAGGACATATACGTAGCTTTGGATGCGTAGTGAGGGTTACACTACCCAAAGAGGCGCTGCGGAAGCTGGACGATCGGGGAGTGGGGTGCAAGTATGGGGGTGGTTAAGCGTCTGGAACCCACAGATTGGAGTTATGGAGAGCAGGGACGTCACGCTTCATGAGGGGACCGCTTGCGTGCTGCCTGACGATGGATCCACTGCGGAGGTCCAAGATATAAATTTGCCGAAATTGACCCAACCACGCAGGCGACCGACCCCACACTTACGAAGGACAATAAAAAGGGTATCAGGGACAGCGACAATGAGAGGTCAGCGCCACCGCCGGAGGGGAACTTACATTTCGTGTACTCACCCTGGCGCACTTAGACCCGTTCCGTCACTGACTGAAGACCTCGCTGACCATACCCAGCCAGCCTAGCAGAAATTAGGACGACGGATTCCCTCAGGACGTGGGGCAAGTTCATACTCTTCCATCGCACTTTACTCGACCCGGCCTCGTACGCCGCGCTGGAGGGCGGCATGCACTCCTTGCCTTCCGAGCATTCGAGAGGCCCTGTCCAGCGTTCAGTCCTACGCCGTCGGCCCCTGATCCTCAGACAATTCAAGACGCGCGCGACGCAACCAAATGGCGAGCCGCCATGAACGCTAAAATCGAAAATACGCGTCACTTACGCGTCTTCACAGCAGTCCCACGACCTCTCAACGCGACTATCATCACGCCACGTTGGGTTTTCCACTGGAACGTCGAGAATGGCTCGCTCGCCAAGCACAAGGTACGCCTCGTAGGACGAGGGTTCGCCCAGGTCTTCGGTGTCGGCTATAAGGAAGCCCACCTATATACCCCGGTGATTCAACTCGAACCTTCTTTCGAATTCTTGCCTCGATCGCCGCGCTATCCGACCCAAATATCCGTTCATTTGATGTATCAGCTGCGCGTCTGCACGGGGACACTAGCGGAGAGGTCTACATGGGGTCACCCTCGGAATACGGAGACAGAGGTCCTGTTCTGGAAGGGGATGGGACAGGTCCTAGGGCCGAAGCACATTTGTATTTAATAAATCCCGATTGTATACAAATAATAAGAGTTTATACGGGTTTCCGCAGCTGCGCGTGGCCGGCGGGGGTGCTCGTCGTTGAGGAGGGGAGGAGGGAGGACGATGACAAGGCGAGAGTAGGGTCCGACTTGTATCTTTAACCTGGCGGACCAATCACAGACCGCCGACTGGAGGCACCCAACTTTGGACTCTATCCACTCTCAACCTTAATTGCACTCCGGCTGCCGTGTTAATCGACTTCGAAAGCTGTTTCGCATATTACTATGAGTTGAGAATGTAGTCATAGACGAGAATGGGGGTACAACTTGACATATTTCGCTCGGTTGCCATATATCGTAGGTGCCTCGTAGGTGCCTCGTACCAGCGACTCGATGCAAAGTTAGAAACGGGCGGCTTGCGTGAGATAGACGATGTGGGTGTGCAGTGCGTAACGAGTGTAATAGCGAAAGATATTCCGGCGACAAGGGGACAACCCTGACTATTTGGGTATTACCCGGTCGTGAAACTGAGTGGCGGCAGCATTTGTGTTTATTTGGTCATTGACACCAGAGGCACCGGCCGCCGCAAATTGGAGAACTCCGAGACGCTGACTTCCGCCTCTGTCCGACTATGGCCTTGAAGCATTCGGGATAGCGGCTGGATCGATCGATAGGCCTTGCTGCCACTCTACCAAGCCGCAAAGCAAAGCGAATCTGCGACTTTATCCATGCATTCCATGGCCGTAGGTTCTCTCCCGTCATCTTAGCACCTTAGCAAGACCACCAGATCTTCCCAGTTCCTATAGGTCATGTTCGTGAAGCAACGAGTCATTGACCTGCTTCAACTCGCCTTCACTCTATCTCGGCCGGTAGCGACGTTCGCTGTTCCCGCACATATTTCAACCAGATTACCAGGCCACACACTCAAGCTATACAACCACTTCACTCTCCCCTTCCGTCCTTCGCCACTCCCGCCTTGATTGGACCGTCGCTTGCCCACCTCGCGCGGCTCCTTTACTGGCGTTCCCAACCTCTGCGCCACTCCTATAGACGCCCACACTCGCCGACTGTAATACATCAATATTCGCGTCCGCTTTCGTCCTGATACTTCATCATCACGAAAGCCCAATCAGTCGGCGGTGTCCTACTCTGCATAACTGGCAACAAAATCGTCAACCCGTCGTAAATTTGTCTGGATCCGTACTCCAACAATCTTGCGAGTGTGGCCATGCGCTTTTAACTGCTCCAACAAATCCCAACATCAAGGTGTAAACGCATCACGGCTTACCGGTTATTGCACAAACTCACCTTTTCTCACCATTGCTCAGTATTTACGGTTCCAACTATCTCCAACTATCTCCCCTCGCATGCCATCTGGTAGTGCCGCCGTTCCTGCCTCGCAAAAGTCTCCCCTTCAATCGTTACCACGCACCCGTCCAACTGTACATCCTCATTTTCCTAACCCTCCAATGCCTCCTGCTGCCTTACCTCACCTGGTTTCAGCCTCAGCGAAGGTCATGCCAACGTGTCAATTTATTTAAGGTCTTCGGAAAGCAGCTTGCTCCCCTATGACGAACTGCGCCCAAATCAGGCCAAGGGAGATGTGGGAGAGAAATCTGCAGGAATTCTGGCTCAATGCTGGTGAAGAAACGAGACGGAAATATCAGGAAAAGCAGCCCCAAAGTCGAAACGCCTGCATCTTGGGAGCTGCACTGGGACTGTGCTGATACTGGATAGTACGTACTTAAATCCTACATACCTCTGAGTGAAGATATTAATAAACTGACCACTACCCTCAGCCGAGATTCGATTCAAATACGTGCGACGTCGTTCTGGCGACTCGTCCGCAGTGGACGAAGGTATTGGACAAGCTGCCTGCGACTCCGGAGAAAATTCCGGCGCTCTTCTTCGCTCATGGACATACGTTTTCAGTTCATCGGGGCTTTATTATTATGAAATTTCCTTATTCGCGTGCATTTCACCCGACCCAATGTTGCTTTGGCCCAAGAAACAACGCCCCATCTCCAGTCCAATGGATAGCGCGCGGGACAGGTTTGGACCTGACATTACACTTTCTCAATTCCCACAAGATTCTGAAAAGACTCTCCGATCCAAATACAATTCACGAGGCGTCGCTGTCTTCAGCGCGCACTGGGAGACCCATGGTCAAACACTCGGTGAGTATTTGAAGCGGCTCTCTCTCACGTTCGATTCGACATATAACTAGTGACCGATTTTAGTGACGAGAACCCTCCGCATATGGATTTCAACGGGTTCCCTCCTGCGGTGCGTGAAACTGACCCACTCGAGGTAGAAACACCACATAATTATCTCCCATCACGTCGTAGATCTACCGTATTCCATTCACGTCGAAGGGAGACTCTGTGTTCTCGGAAGTGATTGTCGAAACGTTGACGAGAGGTGGGGCCATTGCACGAGCTTTGTAAATAACGTGTGTTGGAAAGAACGACGTTCCTTCACGTACCTCTCCAGTCACTGAGAAATGCGGCTGAGGTGGACAGGGCTACAACACCTCTGGGTTCGGTCGCGGAGTGTGCATGCCTTTCATCCACATATTCGACAACACCTTCACCGATAGACCGATTGTCGAAATCAACATCGATAGTCTGAAACTTGAAAAGGAGTGGGCTCTGGGTGCGGCCGTGGCTGAACTGAGGTTCGTTGACGTTCACGACTTTCAATATCCAAGCTAAATGACGCATTGTAGGGAAAAGGGGGGTTAATCCTTGTGGGTGGCCTGAGTTACGTACCACAACCTGTGTGACTCCGCTGGATCCGCGACTGCGACCCTTGTGAATCAAGAACTGCATGATGCAATTACCAGCGCGCTACAGAGGACAGATGCAAGATCCCGACCGATGCAAGTCATGCCCACCACTTAATTATAGTCTAACGGAACGTAAACAGCACTCCGTGATCTCATTACACACAACTACTTCCGTCTCGTTCACCCACACGCGGACCACATTGCGCTCATATGGAGGCGACGAAGCGAAAGATAATTCTTGGAGAGTATGGGTTGGTCTCTGCCGTGTTTGACGTGTAACAAGTCGGATTATTGGGGAGGCTCCAGGAGGGAATTCACATACGTTTCTGCGTCCGTCTTGAACCTGGACGCCTCTTGACTGGGTTTGCGGCGCCTCTTGGCTTGAAGAGCTAGGAGCCGTCCAAGTTAGATCCAATGATAAAGTCGTGCAAAGAGTAGGAGTGCTCACAAATGAGTCCTTGTGCACCAACACCTCGAGTAGTTCCATCGGATCGCCGCCATCTGGACGCAAACGAACAGCGCTATTCGATCTCTTCAGTGCACTCTTTAGAGGCCGCATAGGCTGAGCGTTTCCTTGAGCTCCCTCCATATCGATTTCGCTCTCGCTTCCACAAATGACATCCTCAAAGACATCTTCCCCTTTGCGTTCGGTCGGTTCCTGTTATATCAATGGATAAGTTGAATTAGGTGCGAGCGCGGACGGAACGCACTTCCTTATCGCCCTCTCCCGCAACGGCCTTCTTTCGTTTCGTGCGTTCTCGTCGCTTCTTGATGTTAGCAAGGATTTTGCGCCCGTCCTCCATATCGGTGGTATACTGTATGATGTGGTGGTGTCCAAAGCATCGAATCATGCGCTCAAGAATATGTCGGATCTTGACACAAGTCACGAAAGACGGCTGAGAAAGAAGCCGAGGAGACAATAAAACAGACTACGCACCTTGAGCACGCGATATGTTATCAAGCACCCAATCAGCCCCTGAACTATATCCCCGAGTTGGGGCTGGACGACCTCCGCTCTGCGGGGGGACTATGCACGCAACGCTTGACAAAACCAAGGACAGCCTTGACAACTTCACGATTTCTTGCAGCGAGAAGGCGATCGACGGCGTTGGGAATCGACGTGAGGTACTCTGGCGAGAGCTCATCTGCACCAGGCAGTACCTAGATTCTACCTTCATAGAACGAACATGACGTAGCGTACTCTTGAACTCGAAAAGTACTCGAGAAAGCGCCATCACTCCCACACTGATCGTGGGGTCTTTCTCCGCGGCGAGACAGGCACCGACCTCATGCCCACTACCCCGTCGCTCACATCGAGCACTCCGTCACGAACCACAACGTCCACGACCTCAGCCTTCCGCACGACAGGTAGATACGGCGCAAGGACAAGGAAGATGTCACGCATTTGCAACGCCGTCTTCACTTTGCCCTCCTTTCCCTTGGGCTGGGATCCGTCGGGGTTGGTTCGGAGCCCGGCAAGGGAGGTCTTAAGGTGCCTCAACACACTCCGATACGCTCCTGCTAACTCACTCTCCCCCGCTACACCTGCCCATACACCAATAACCTCCCCGACTTGCGCGCGCTCCCTGCGCTCGACGCTTGCAAAGACGTTGAACAACACCGCGAGCCAGTTCTTCGCCTGTCCTCTCAGATACCTAAGGTTCTCCTTTCTCTCTTCCTTTTCGCTTTCGTTTCCCTCTCCCTGGTTTTGGACATGTGTTTGGGACTCGACGACGTTCCTCAAAGCGCGTAAAATCGGTGGACGGAGTGTGGGGTTGGCATACATCTCCTTTGTGAGCCGCTCGCCTAGCTCACGTCCGAACGCGTTGGAAACGTCAGGCGGGTTGGAGCAGTACGCAGGGAGCATGTACCAGCACTGATCCGCGAGGACCGCCCAAACTTTACAATGCTGGGGTTCGCGTCCAGTGGCGAGGTTGGTGAGCTGGTCGATCAGGTCTGGAAGAAGTGCGTGAGGGGGGTTGGATGCGAACGCAGCGAGGTTAGGGTGGGGAGGAGAAATGCACGGGGTGTGGCGTTCGTGTTGGGTTTCTTCTCCCTATCTTCCAATCAATAACTCCAGTTAACCCACCCAAACAGAGCAAATATGACAGCTTACCTCTCTTCGGGAACCAAGTTCAGAGGTAATAGACTTAACAGTCCGTCGACCCTCGCCTCCTGTGGAAATGCACAGAAAATAGAATCTGCGCCTTCGCGATACTGAAACCCCTTCCTCACGCGCATCTCGCCGACCTTCCTCACCACATCTCCAAAATATTCCTGCGCACTTGACTTCTTCATCGCATCGCTCCACGGCGCCGCAAATACTACGATGAGCCCTTCCAGAGTGCGGAGAACGTTCCCCAGAGCGGGGGCGCACGCGAGGGACGTTAGGCCGCCTTCGAGGGTTGCAAAGGGATGTGGATGGGTGCGGGAGAAGGGGCGTGGCACATTGGGTGAGCCGGATGAGTGTTTCCTCTGCGCTTGTACGAATTTCTGGGGTCGATTCGAGGTATGTGAATGCCAGATTCCAAATTTTGGGCCGGTCAATCTGCGTCGTGGCTGGGTGTGCGTGTGTATCGAGGTCCATTCCTGATGGAAAAGGGGGGCTGGGTGAGGATGCTCTAAAGGAGGCTTGGCCTAGGGCGCTGGGCCAGCACCGTGCAAGTTGGGCGTCTTGCTTGATGGAGGATTTGCGGTGATCGCTTCTAATACAGAACTTGCCGGCTCTCGTGCTTCGTCCGGATCAATATCGTCCGATTCAGAGGAGAGTAAAGATGAGAGGAGCTTGCTCGAGGTATGGATGCGAGAGTTTTGGAAGGAGCAATAAGTAGGTCGCGAAAGTTTTAAGATGCTCCCGCGCAACCGAGCATCTTTAGAGATGCAAGAAGATGGATGAGCGGATCTGGCTTGGCCGTCTGCGTCTGGAGCACCGCACATGCCCACTCGCCGACACGAACTCGCCATGGATGCGCCCGCAGCGGGGGTGGAGGATTGACAAGATATCACAGACGGCCTCCGCGGCCTTGCGGCGAACTTTGGGCCGGGGGTCGATGCTGGCCCTCTGCATCGTACGTTGGTATCTCGACGGTGATACGATGTGCTTTCCATCAAAGAAGCCAGCTGCTTCTACCAGCACGCTTCTTTCCACCACCTTATTACTTCCACAATCCTTTACATCCCTCTACCACACTGCTTCCTAACAGTTGAATCCTTCCCCACCTGCAGGAAGGGAAAAGGAAGACTAGACCGAGGAACTCCCTGACTCTAGGAGCGTGCGTCGCCACTACGCTACCCAGCCGGGATGTTGGAGGAATCATCAGCTTCACCACCAGCCGATTGCTCTCGCAAAACCATCTACCCTCACGTTTCGCCTTTAAATCGATCCCGACACACGCGAAATGTGTATCTAGAGTTGTAGTTGATCGTCGTCTGGGTCGATCATGTTCGTTGCTGCCAAGGCTTTGCGGGCGAGGAGTCTTCAGCTAGGTGCGTTGAAGGATCGTGGAGCGCTGGCAGGGGAGGCGTAGGTGCGTTCGAATGCGTGCTCGTTCCCCGGGCGGATGGTAGCGCGAACTTGGCTGGTGTACAGGTGACTAAGCACTCCGACGACGTCGAACGAATGAACAACATGTCAAACATGGTGATCCTTTGTTTACCACTTGCGTAATTGGGGCTTTTTTACACAGCAGCAGATAAAATAATCATCGGTAGTGATGTTGGGTAGTATTTCACAATACCGCAGCGGGACGAGTGGTTAGAATCCAAAATGCCCATCTATCTGTCTCCGTCTTCCTATCATCTGCTGGTCACCTGCTGTGGCCATTCTCAGTAATGTAGTACGTCGACCAGCACTGTGCCACCTCTATACCACGTGGATCGCAATAACAACCGGTTAGCACGGACCTCGGACTTGGAAATACTGCGCATTCGATAAACGATTTGAACAGAGGATGAATCCAACACTGTCAGAAACACTGCTTCCATGCTATAAGTACTATTTCGATAACCGGTTTCAGCATTTGAGTGCCCGTAGGTCCCCAGATCTAGACTCAACAAATTGGCATTTGGGATGGGGACCAAAGGGACTGCAGAGGAAGACAATAAATAAGATTCAGGTTTAGTTCAATTGGTTTGCGTACTCTCGACGTTAGCCCCATAACGTAACCTAAGCACGAATATCTAACTTCCCGCTGTCGGTTCGCCCCATATATTAGATTGTACCTTTGTGAACGCCTTGTAATGCTACCCACAACTTGCCTTAAACCGCTGGCGCTCTGGGGAGGTCTTGTGCGACCAGGAAATCAGTCTATCACGTGCACCATATCTTGTCTTATTATAGTTGGAGATCTTTGGAAATTTCATGGCAATTTACAGGTGTTGAGTGAGCATGACTCAATGTCATGTCTCTGTGATTGTTGTTTGGTCCCTGTCCTGTATATATAACGCGAGGTGTTTGCCCATATACATATCATGGTTCATCCTCACCTTTTGTGCGCTAGGGTATTCTTCAACAATAGCTCCACACATTTGGTCTGTCAGGTTGTCCGTGTCTCCCTGTCCTCTGGTCCATCATACGCCGTGCTCTAGACTCTTACAAAGGAGAAATGATCATATCGGGATTCATATGTGCATATCAATATAAACGGAGGAGATCCTGCTATCCAGCAATATGTGACAATGTGAGAATATGAAGAAGAAGGTGCAACCTAGCTCTACCACGAACAACCAATATAGCAAAGAACAAGCACACAGTCAAGGATAAAGCAAAAGCTAGGGCTGTGCAGTGTTGGAGATTTGGGCCCAAGACTTTCCAAATGCAAACTCGTCAAAATGAAGAGAAACTGACCGAACAGAGGACGTGCGAGGGATTGTGAGGAGAGCAGGTGAATGTAGGCCTGCACGACAGTCATGTGGCACCCAATAGAGCAAGCCGCCATCCGGGTCTCTAACCCAACCCTCTTTGTCTGGCCGTTCAGCCTCGATGTACGAGGTGAACCGTGAGGGAATTTGTGAAGATGAGTCCCATGAGTGAATCTCCCTGCCACTAGACCCATAAATGATGTGCTGTACATCGGGAGAGTATGCAACGGACAACACAGGGCGAGCGTCCCCCTCCAGAGGTTTGCCAATTGCAGAGCCAGTCTTAGCATTCCAGATTCGAATTGTCTTGTCAGATGATCCAGAGATGATGTGCTGGAGAGAGTAAGCAACTGGGCCTACTATGGCAGTGTGCCCCTTCAAAGGCTTGCCAGCTGCAGAGCCAGTCTCAGCATTCCAGATTCGAATAGTCATTTCAGATGATCCAGAGGTGATGTGCCGCCCATCGGGAGAGTAAGCAACTGAGCACACCACGTCAGTGTGCCCCTCCAAAGGCTTGCCGACTGCAGAGCCAGTCACAGCATTCCAGATTCGAATTGTCTTGTCAAATGATCCAGAGATGATGTGCTGCCCATCGGGAGAGTAAGCAACTGATAACACCCCGCCAGTGTGCCCCTCCAAAGGCTTGCCGACTGCAGAGCCAGTCTTAGCATTCCAGATTCGAATTGTCTTGTCAGATGATCCAGAGATGATGTGCTGCCCATCGGGAGAGTAAGCAACTGAGTACACCAAGCCAGCGTGCCCCTCCAAAGGCTTGCCGACTGCAGAGCCAGTCTCAGCATTCCAGATTCGAATTGTGTTGTCTTCAGATCCAGAGATGATGTACTGCCCATCGGGAGAGTAAGCAACTGATACCACCCCGCCTGTGTGCCCGTCTAAAGGCTTGCCAACTGTAGAGCCAGTCTCAGCATTCCAGATTCGAATTGTGTTGTCTTCAGATCCAGAGATGATGTACTGCCCATCGGGAGAGTAAGCAACTGACCACACCCAGTCAGTGTGCCCCTCCAAAGGTTTGCCGACTGCAGAGCCAGTCTCAGCACTCCACATTCGAATTGTCTCGTCTTCAGATCCAGAGATGATGTACTGCCCATCGGGAGAGTAATCAACTGACCACACCCCGCGAGTGTGCCCCTCCAAAGGCTTGCCGACTGCAGAGCCAGCCTCAGCATTCCACATTCGAATTGTGTTGTCAGACGATCCAGAGGTGATGTACTTCCCATCAGGAGAGTAAGCAACTGAGTACACCCCGCCAGTGTTCCCCTCCAATGGCTTGCCGACTGCAGAGCCAGCCTCAGCATTCCAGATTCGAATTGTCTTGTCAGACGACCCAGAGGTGATGTACTGCCCATCGGGAGAGTAAGCAACTGAGTGCACTGCGCCAGTGTGGCCCTTCAAAGGTTTGCCGACTGCAGAGCCAGTCTCAGCATTCCAGATTCGAATTGTCCCGTCAGATGATCCAGAGATAATGTACTGCCCATCGGGAGAGTAAGCAACTGAGTGCACCCAGTCAGTGTGCCCCTCCAAAGGCTTGCCGACTGCAGGGCCAGTCTCAGCATTCCAGATTCGAATTGTCCCGTCAGATGATCCGGAGATGATGTACTGCCCATCGGGAGAGTAAGCAACTGAGTGCACTGCGCCAGTGTGGCCCTCCAAAGGCTTGCCGACTGCATCGCCAGTCTCAGCATTCCACATTCGAATTGTGTTGTCTTCAGATCCAGAGATGATGTACTTCCCATCGGGAGAGTAAGCAACTGAGTACACTGGGCCAGTGTGCCCCTCCAAAGGCTTGCCGACTGCATCGCCAGTCCCAGCATCCCAGATCCGAATCGTCATGTCATACGACCCAGTGGTAATGTAGCACCCATTTGGGGAATAGCATATGCTTTCCACACCGCCCTTGTGTCCAGTCCATTCCAATGGCGGCTCTGGCCATAACAACAATTTTCCGCTTTGCATCTGGATATCTTTAGCGAAATATATGCTGAAGATCGTTGATAAAGGTGACTTTGAGGGCAGAAATGGTGCCGTTGAAATATAGGTGTGCGGGGTGCTTATAGAGATGGGAATGCGGAAGACGTTCATGAAACGACAAACATCCTGAATTCTTTCTAACAGTTTCGAGTCCATATCCTAAGGCCAATTAGAATTTCTTTCGAATGCCCATCACAGCAAGCCGGAGCTCAACTCACTTTGATCAATTTCGATGTCAGTTCTCGAAGCCTTGGAACCCCAATTCCCAGCATTCCCATAATGCTCAATACTTCAATCCAAAATAGTGCATAGGGGCCGTCAAAGAATTTCCTCAGCATGTCCAACAGACGCCGCTCACGAGTGTCGGGAGTAAAGCAAAGATGATTTGACCAATACAGAGAACTATACTGCAAAGCGTCGGAAATATTTTCTTTGATTCTCGATGCGAGTCCTTTCACATCAGCATTCGCGAGCCGGGAATCTTCGAGCCCGCAGATATTGAAACGGAGCTGTTCGACCATCTTCTCGAGGCAAGCGATACCCAGTTGAGCATTTGCCTCTCGGAGGTTAACCTGATAGTCGGCCTGGCAGTAGTCGCTCACAATGAAGTTCAAAATGGACAAATGCCGCACACGAATTCCTCCACTGGCTCTTTCGTCTCGATAGAACATAGAGCCGAGATCATCTACCCATATTTTCACCACATCAGGTCTCACTCCTGCCAGCTCTGCAATCGTCTCCTCACACAGTGGACGGTACGGCGCCGTGATAAGAAGCACTCCAATCATCCGCCGAAATTCGGCATTGCGGTGCACTCTTCGTGCCCTGATGATACTAGAGTACAGTGCGTATAGAGCCGTCAAGCCAGGGCTGCTTGAGTCTTGCAAGGTCGCCCCCAATAGCTTAGTGGGTTCATAGCAATGCCCAAGGAGTGCAAGTGTCTCGATGAAGATGAATAGACCTGCTGCTCGGGAGATAACGCGATCCAAGAGCAATGGTTCTGGCCAGGGAGATCGGAGGGACCGGCTTGAAGCTACCTTATTGAATCGGTATTCCGCGAAGATTCGTAGGTCGGAGGCGGTTTCTTCATCTGCGGTCAAATCACACCGCAAATGCGACGATTGAGTGGGACTATCAAAGAAACGTTGGATATCGACTTCTTGTCTACTCGTGATGATAACCTTGAGCCACGGAACGCATGCGGTCGCGTTTTTCAGGGCCCGAAGGACGCCGAGACGACTTGGTGTGCTGCCGCACTCATCAAGTGCGTCAATAACAAACACGAAAGACTTTTTTGGGAGTCGAGGGAGTTTTTGGATGGATTCAAGGAAGAGAGTGGGCATTGATTCGGGTGCTACGTTTGAGTAGTTACGAAGAGATTCTGCGACAACACTTCGAAAAGGGGGGAAGAGTATCGCGAGTTTGTGGATGAGAGTCGGAAGGATACTTCTGGGATCTCTCAGTTCCTGGTCATCCCTCTGGCAGAAAAATGCTCCAGCGAGCTGCTCCTTATCGTCAAGGCTTGCGCAGATCGAATGGGCTAACGTCGTTTTGCCGATGCCAGGTAAGCCGTAGAGCCAATATGTATTTCCCCCGTCTATCTTCTCCGATCCATTGGCCACCCAAGCTATGATTTTTTCGAGGATGGATTTGCGGGTGTTTTGAATACAGCAGAGATTCCGGTCATAGCTGGAATTGACATCTTTGAGACGACTAAGCAAAATGTGATGCTCTACATGGAACTGTTGAGAAGGATCTATCGAGAGACGGAGGGAATGAGTGCTCACCAGTCTCCATGGTCCGGCGGAGAGCTTCAACATTTACTGCACGGTCGAAGTCATTGACGACCCTCGTCAACTCACCCTCTATTTCTTTGATCCTCTCCTGGTAGGCCGGCCGGCCGGCCGTTCTCGCTGCAATTATTAGTACATCCCAAAGTCATCAGGCGATGACCTACCATGTGTGACATAGTCGTACGAAATTTTTGCGACCCTGTGCATCACCTCATACATTCGCGGGATGATATCCTCCAAGAGATCCGTCTCTTTGCAGACTATTTTGTCCGCGACAATGTTCGCGAAAGGTAAATGCGCTTCAATCGGCGCAGAAAACCCGATGGTATGTGGTCGTACTCGTTTTGTACCTTCAAGAGCTAAATGATCAAGCATTATCTCTGCTACTGCTATGCCAGTAGCGAGCACGAACCTCAAACGTGACCTTGGTAACACTGAAGACGGCCTTTGTGATTGGATTCAACTATAAGGTGTCAATGTTGTGCTATTCTCTACGTGGAATAACGGACCTCTGTGAATACAGCCCCAAATTTAATAGTGTTCTCCACAGCCCTCTCAGTCGACCCGTTCATCAGTGGCGAGTAGCCTTTTAAACATTCTTCGAGTTCATGGAGCGAAGAGCGCAGAGATTCACTCTGTGCGAATATCAGTACCAGCCGGGACGGGCAGTTGCAAGAGACGAACGATAGTGATCGAAGAGAATTGTAGTTTTAGATCCCAACGATACCGGTGGTACTTTCCAACGAAAATAATGTCCTCTGTGCTTCGCCATTCAATACGAGCGAACACTCGGTGATCATGACTGACTCTGTACCGTGAGTACGTGCTTGTTGGAGCTCCTATAATGATTGAAAAGCGCTTGAAGGTCGATCACATCGCTCGCCACTCGGTTTTTCGCCACTCGGTTTTTGGCCCCAGGTAAATTACGGCTCCTTATTTGGCCCTCAGCGCGCATCTCGGATGTTGGAGAAATACATCTACACATGCACAGCCATCGGTGAGTGTGCGTAGTGGGAAAATGAGGGACATACGGCGGGGGTTGGGCTGGTGTCCAGGTTTGGTTGTCTTGCGTCTGCAATCCTAGCTCCTGATTGTCTATAAACAACCTAAGCGCATAGTCCCGATATAGGGTGTTTTGAACTGTGATATCTACATGTTGCCCGAAGTCAGTGGGATGGACCAAAACTGAAGCGAAGCGCTGCACTGTCTAGAACGAGGCTTAGATAGATCGTCAGCCACCATGATAATGCGGCGCAGTATAGCGATCGCTCACAGGTCCTCTGTCCTGGGTGGTTGAGTGGCCATGTTGTTTGATCACTTTGAGGTCTGGGAGGAGAAGGAAAGCGAAACGTGGGATCGGTGCGGACATGCGGCGGACGCTTCGCGCGGCTAATAAATCGGCAGTGCGTGACACGACCGATAAGCTATAATATGTCACACAGAGGCTAAGTAGCCCGCAGTTATTATAACCCTCGTTTCACGCTTCTAAATAATCTTGCACATCCCGGTCTGCTGTCATAAAGCTTCCTCAATGACCGCCCAATGCCGATTGTGCACGTACGTCGCTTCATTGAGCGGGAGGCTGGAGTCTCATTCATCTACCCCGTTCGATTCCGGGCTGCATCGTCCGACGATGACGCGTGACGCTTATTACTCTCGCCCTCGCAGATGTCATTCATTTCTCCCATAAACAGCTTGCGCGATATTTTGAGGACTTCAAATGGGCGCGTATGGTTGCGGTGGTCTCCGAGTACTCACTTGATTTCCCTCGTATCAGCCGATCGATGTGCGTCAGATAGACCTAGTCACTAGTTCGAGTATCAGCTTGGTTTTGACCTCTTGATTTCCGACCTTGAATACTCAGATGCTCGAACCCTTGACCCTGGTATAGCCTCGTTGCAACTCCGACCCCGGTATAGCCTTGTTGCGACTCCGGGCGCAGACCTCTGCTTGAAGTTCGCCCGCCTTGCCCCTCTCGTTTCTTCCGCTGGCCGTAGCTGCGCACCCGTGGCTACTACTCACAACGAGGCCTTTCCCCGGCGCGCGTCTGACGTGACGCTCTTGAGATATCGCAACACAGGGATGGTCGTTGTCGAGGCAAGAGGGATACCAGCCAGCACGGGACTCCCCAACATTCCAGCACTCTCGAGGAGGATGGAAAGACACGTGGAAATCTTTAAGAGGCCCAGAAAATATTTATTAGGCCCCGAGGAGTGGAGGCGGTCAGTGTTTTGCCTCAGTGTCTCATGTATCAATCCACTTGCTGCACAACTGCAATGCGAGACTCGATATCACAGGCCCTAGTGGTGGTGCTCCGTGTGGTGCATACTGTAACGGCGCCGAGGACACCAACCGTTAGGGTGATTGGTGAGGTGCAAATACTATGGCGTCTTATAGACTAAGTCGATTGTTGGATTGGTGAAAGCGCGGCGTTCAACGTAATTGGTCAACGCAGAGACGTTCACAGAGGTTGGACAAGGCACCAACGAAACAAAGACGATTGATCGTGAACCGAACCACAGCACCACAACCGCGGCACTTGACCACGCTCTAACAATACCAACGTTGACTTATCCGTCCATCTCAGCCACGTATTCTGTCGAATATTCTATACAATATGTCAACCCTCGCATGGTCGGCATCTTCTCCACTCAACGACGGGCTATCGGTGCCCCTGGAAAGCCCCGGTGTAATCTCCAGACATGGTAGCATGTCATTACAGGCGCTATATGCTAAAATTTGTGACGCCTCGGTCGGTAAGTCCTCATTGGTGGCTCGACTTACCGACCAACGCCTTTCGACCAACCCGAATGCCACTGTTAGTGCATCCTTGTCCATCCATACGCATCCTATGGTGTCTTGGATGTCCTTGGCTACTGGGAATGGGAGGATGACAACGCTCGGTTTCTTGATAGCTCGCTGGAAGCAAATTGAGATCCATTCCGGGCGAAGGAAGACAAGACAATCAGACCACAATGTGCGTGTTCGATCTCCACCTCGACTATTAGTTTCTAGCCATGGGCCGGTCGTTGTTTCCTTACGAATATCCAATCTGACTGTATTGATGGCACTCTAGGCTGAGACACAGCAGGAACAGAATGCTTCCACTCAATCACGCGCTCGTACTATCGTGGAGCAGCCGGCGCGCTCATCATTTACGACGTAACCTCACGCGCGTCCCTGCCGCAGGCAAAAGAATGGCGCAAAGACGTCCGTGCATACGCCGACCCGAACCTCCTCGTAGCGAACAAGGTCGACTTGGTTCCCGAAGGAGAGGAGAGTGCGAGCACCTGCAGCACGGAGGCGAACACTCTGGTGGCTGTTAGCACTGGAGAAGGATCGGAAGCGATTAGCCTATTCAATTGGCATAAGAGGATAGGCCACCGCTGTATGAAAACGAATATCGACATGGTGAACGGCGCCGTGACTGTTCAAAACTGGGCGCCCACACATTGGAACCGCCGGAACTCGCCCACGGCGCCCATACCTGTCGAATCAATCAGTCTTTGCCAATACGGTTTCATCCCAGTGGACGATGACTCGGGTGCGAGTTTGGTACTGTCCCTGAGAGCGACACCCGATGCACCTGTGGAGTTCGAGAAGTGAGCTACCACCATGCGGAATGCAGAAATAGGGCGATCAGAACCATCATGTTCGGTAACGCGAAGGGACTGGTAGCAGGAAGGACGGAAGAATTCTGTGAGCAGCAGGGGCTTCGGATTATCTCATCCTGCACTCACCATCACCGAATGGAGTCGGCCAACGACTCGTCGGTGTGGCTACCAACGGCATCCGCGCCATGCCTCGCGACTCGAACCTCCCACCACGCTTCTGGGCTGATTCAGCCAATGGCGACAACGAAGACGAACGAGGGGACAACGCCGTAGGAGCGTTTTTATGGCACGAACCGGACGTAGGACACGTACGTAGCTTCGGATGCGTAGTGAGCGTTACACTACCCAACGAGGCGCTGTGGAAGCTGGACGATCGGGGAGTTGGGTACAAGTATGAGGGTAGTTAAGCGTCTGGATCCCACATATTAGAGTTAGAGAGAGCAGGGACTTCACACGTTTTGAGGGGACCGCTCTCGTGCTGCTTGACGATGGATCCACCGTGGAGGTCCAAGATGTAAACCTGCCGAGATTGACACAACCACGCAGGCAACCGACCCCACACCCACGAAGGACAACACAGAATCTCAGGAACAGCGACAATGAGAGGTCAGCGCCGCCGCGGGAGGGGAGACTTACATTTCATACACTCACCCTGGCGCACTTGAACCCGTTCCGTCGCTGACTGGAGACCCCATTGACGATATCCCAGCCAGCCTAGCAGGAATCAGGGCGACGAATTCCCTCAGGACGTGGGGCAAGTTCATACTCCTCCATCGCATTTTACTCGACCCAGCCTCGTGCGCCGCGCTGGAGGGTGGGGTGCACTCCTTGCCTTCGGAGAATTTAAGGAGCCCGGTCCAGTGCTTATACCTACGCCGTCGGCGCCTGATCCTCAGACAATTCAAAACGCGCGCGACGCAACCAAATGGCGAGCCGCCATGAACATTGAAATCGAAGTATGCGTCACTTACGCGCCTTCACAGCAGTTCCACGTCCTCTCAACACGATTCTTATTACGCCACGTTGGGTCTTTTCACTGGAACTTCGAGAATGGCTTACTCGTCCAGCACAAGGCACGCCTAGTAGGACGAGGATTCGCCCAAGTCTTCGGTGTCGACTATACGGAACCCCACCTATATGCCCCGGTGATGCGACTCGAATATTTTTTCGAGTTCTTGCCTCGATCGCCACGCCACCCGGCCTAAATCTCCGTTTATTTGATGTATCAGCTGCGCATCTGCACGGGGACATTGACGGAGAGGTCTACATGGAGTCACCCTCGGAATACGGAGACTGAGGTTCTGTTCTGGAAGGGGATGGGACGGGTCCTAGGGCAGAAACACATATGCATTTAATAAATTCCAATTATATACAAGTGATAAGAGCTTATACGAGTTTCTGCAGCTGCGCGTGGCCGGCGGGGGTGCTCGTCGTTGAGGAGAGGAGGACGATGACAAGCACTGTGAAAAATTTGCGCAGAAAAATTCAGTGTTCTGGACACAGGAATTCTTATTCCATGTGCGGCGCATGGAAATTGTCAAGGAAATTCCATGTCCAGACCACTGCGTAATTTCAGTGTGCGGCGGACCATGGAATTTCAATGTACATTAACCATTGATCTCAAAATTGTAATTAGCACGTTTCTATTATTATATATCATATTGCTGCTCCTCTATGTCTTCAGGAATGAATACAGTGCGAGCCCACTCAGAAGAACGATCAACTATGCTCCCACC